>Ga0209345_10000147_pt1 | contig 98996 bp, 85 predicted proteins | sample Cruoilmetagenom7_FD_187294 | JGI IMG/M metagenome (GOLD analysis project Ga0209345, IMG submission 187294) | Oil polluted marine microbial communities from Coal Oil Point, Santa Barbara, California, USA - Sample 7 (SPAdes) (version 2) | ecosystem: Environmental > Aquatic > Marine > Oil seeps ... | reverse complement strand
AAGCTCATTCAATTAAATAAAAACAACCGAAAGCAAAAGGCTAAATACACTGACAAGTTAGCTCTTTCTATATACAAACAAGGTGAAACTGCATTAAACAATAAAGACACACCCCAGGCAATTAAACATTATTCTAGAATATCTAAACTGGCTAGCAGCTCAGAAATTGCAGCTACAGGCTTATATGATGCTATAGCCCTTAATATGCAACATAAACAATGGAAAAATGCGATTAATGATATTAAACGCTTTCAAACCTTGTACCCGGGTAATAAGCTTCAATCAGATGTTTCCAAAAAACTATCTGTTGCTTACCTAAGTTCAAATCAGGGTATAAAAGCAGCAGCTGAATTTGAAAAAATTTCATCTATGGATGGTGACTTAGCAATTAAATCAGCGGCATTATGGCAAGCCGCTGAATTGTACGAAGAAAAGAACAAACTCAATAATGCAATTCGATCATATAAAGAATACGTTAAAAAGTTCAAAAAGCCCTACCCTCAATACATTGAGGCTATGCAAAAACTGACTGAGTTATATACTCAAAAAGGTTCTCAGGCTAAAACAATTCATTGGTACAAAAAAATAATCAACTCTGACAAATTAGCCTTAAATAATGTCAAAACTGATAGAACAAAATATATAACATCATTTGCAAACTTAGGTGTTGCACGGTATGAGAAATTTCGCTTTGATAAAATCAGGCTAACATTACCGCTGAAAAAAAGTTTGAAAAAGAAAAAATCAGCCATGCAAAGTGCCGTAAGATACTATGGTAACGCATCGAAATACAAATTGTATGAAGCTGCAACAGAAGCTACCTATTCAATTGCACAAATATATAAAGACTTTAGTGTATCACTACTGGAATCAGACAGACCTATAAAGCTCAATGTAGAAGAATTAGATCAATATGAAATACTTCTTGAAGATCAGGCGTTTCCATTTGAAGATAAATCAATTGAGTTCTTCGAGATAAATTTATCACGCGTTAAAGACGGCCTCTATAATAAATGGATAAAATTAAGCCACAAGGAACTGGTAATCCTCTTCCCTACTCGGTACAAAAGATCGCCAAAAGTTGACACTCATATAAATATAATTCATTAAATAACTGAAATTTATGATGAAAAAAATATACATATATAAAACAATATCGTTATTACTAGTAGTAGTGTGGGGTGTGAGCATATCTTCATGCAGTACTGAGATAAGTAAACCCTCAGATCATGCCAGGCCATCAGGTACATCTTCAACTGGCAATAAAATATCTAAAATTGAGCGCGAACAATACAAAGACGGTATAACAGCGCTGTACAATAATGACCTGGATAAAGCACAAAAGATATTTGTTGAATTTATACGCAACAAACCTAATCTAGCAGGCGCATACTCAAATCTTGCATTGGTTCACTTTAAAAAAAATGAGCATATAAAGTCGTTAAAACAAGTCAATAAGGCATTAAAATTAAACCCAAAACAGGCACAAGCGCTTAATTTAAGAGCTCAATTATATGTTGTAGAGGGTAAAATACATGAATCTAAAGAAGACTATATACAGGCTATAACTATAAAACCCAAGTATCAGAATGCACAATATAACCTGGCACTGTTATATGATATTTACTTGCAAGAAGTTCCTTTAGCAATAGAGCACTATAATATATACATGTCATTACTTAAGAAACCAGATGAAGCAACAGCCGAATGGGTATCTCACTTAGAAGGCACATTGAAAAATGATTAAAATACTATCGTTTCTCTTAGCTCTACTCCTGGTGCAACCAGTGTTTGCAGAAGAAGATACTATTGAGCTCAGAACAACAACTATAAAAGGCAATAAAGAGCTTCCTAAAATACTCTATGTTGTACCCTGGAAAGACATAAAGCGAAGCAAGAAAGCAGAACGCAAGCTCGTTCTACACAGTTTATTTGGTGACTTGTTTGATCCTGTTTTACCCCAACAGATGTAATAAACTGTAAAAATCAGATCAGGCATTTAATTTAAAAAGCTGTTTACCACACGTAAGGCGAAGGACAGGAGTATGGAGTAATACTTCTATCGGAGATCTAGTGGCCTAAAATACCACAAACTCACTGGATTCCCGATACAAGCATTCGGGAATGACGAGAACCTATAATGCTAACGTGACAGTAGTGATTACCATTATATACTTTCAACTTTTAAAGTACTGAAATATCATATACAAAAGACTTAATGCTATTACCGAAAAAACTAATGATACGGAAACATTTTTAATGTTTTCTGACGGCTTAATGCTTCGCATATTCCCATTAGGGCTATAAGTACGCACAGGATTAATCCCGAATGTGTAATAAAATGAAATAACTGTTGAGAATACAACAATACCCGCCACACCTAAGTAATAAACACCTATTACCGATAAGACTGTAATAATTAACGGAAATACAACTAATAGTGAGATAAAACCCATAGTTTAATTATCTCTTAAATTCATTCAGTGTCTTTGGGCCCAGCATTTTCATAACGCATCCCCCCTGGCTTCCAGGTTTTAATTCTTGTTTTTTTAAGTTCGATACTGTCTTTGTCATTATGTAACCAGATAGTGAAATCATAGTTTTTCTCTGGCTCCATTCTTAATTCCATTTTTAATGGCTTGTTATTTTTACCTAAGGTTTCAAATGCAGAAAATATTTCTTCTTCGTCGAAGAAGATATGTATACTCAGGTCATTAATTAGATATCCTGTTCTGTTCCAGGTGACCTTCATTAAATCTGGTATAGCTAGTGTTTTTTCTTTATGAAAACCACCTAATGGTACATTTAAATAATCATCTTCTCCGTTATAATAATGTATCGCTTTAATTAAGTTATCACGGAGTTTCATGTCAGTTAAAACTGGTTCCCACATATAACGTTCAGTAGTATATTTCTCCCAGCGACCATAGGGAATAGCCTGCTCTCTAAAAGCGTCTGGATTATCAAGTGAACTTAACTCGTCATCAATGACCATTTTTAAATAAGCTTCACGCGACAGATCATCTCCATCGTATATCCACGACCAATCACCTTCTATTTTTTTTGCATAGCCTGAAAATACTTCAATGGTTTTATCGTAGCCATTAGCCCACACAGTCACATAGCCACCTGGTGCCATACCCACGATAAACATATCAAAGGTAACATCATCGCCTTGATTAATACTGTAATACCCCTTATCAAATAAAGCCTGTATTTTTTCAATAGGTAATTCAAACTCACCTTTATAAAACTGATTCTCCATATAGGAAAAAAAGACTAATGATAGCTTACCTGGTAGGAGCCTATTAGTATCACTGGTAACATGGGATGATCGCCATTTCCCCCACCCATTGGAGACCGTAACCATACTCGGTACAGCAAGTGACCCACTATTATCATGATAACTAAAAGAGCCGGAAATAATTTGCATGGGATAATTATGTGGCGCACCTTCGCTGGCCTGATATTCGTATTTGTTTTTACTGAACATAGTAAATCCTGTGACTATAGTGTTATAGCTGATGAGTGTTAAAAAAAATAAAGCTGGGAAGAAAAATTTAGACACAGTATTGTTTATCAGCCTTTAAGTACCTGGCGTACGCGCACTCCATTTTCAATGCGCGGGGCTAACCCTATTGAATAGTGTGCAGAAAAATGAAAATAATCATGCCGGAGATCGTTTAACCAGGTGCGCTTATTATCAAGCCAATCATCGGGCTTTGAAGTAAACTCTTTTTTATTTTCACAATTTTTATGTGTTTTTAAATAATTTCGTAAAGTTTGCTCAACCTCACTTAGTTTACTACTAATCTTTTCATCTGCCTTTAATTTTGGTTTAAATTCAATATCATTTTCAGCTGCAAAATCCGCCATAATTTGTAAAGGAATACGGCTATATTGATTACTCACTTTAGCTCGTCCTGCATATATATTGGCTTCATGTATTCTACGATGGTGCGAGCCACCACCTTGCCGTGTATGTCGTGACTCAACCACCTCTATTTCATTGTCAGTATACCAGCCAGATTTAATGAGGCGCTCTTTCTCCTTTAATGCATTGTCTTTGCTATTTGACCCAATGTCCCAAAATACATTTAACTTTTTTTCTCCATCTTCAATCCCATCAGGTTTGTTATCTCGATAGCTCCCGCCAATATCGGAATGTACGCCAGGTAAATATACCTGTATTCCTTTATTGCCTTTCGCACTGCGAATATCTGTCAGAGAGAATTTTTCTCGGTGCTCGTCTGCAGCAGCTAAATGTACTACTTGCTTGGCAAAAGCAACCGAATCTAATTTTAATGCTGGAGTATCATTACTAAATGAAAAACCATGGGAAGAAACGGTATCGAACAATCCAACAAATTTAAACTCAACCTTTTTCACCTTATAGCCATTATCAGTTAACTGTTTCTTTACGGATGCTCCATCCAGTAGCGCCTTATAGATAAAATACCGTGCACCCGCAGCGCCACGACTAAAACCAAATACATCTAGTGTAAGCTGTTCTATTATTTCGTCCTTGATATTATGATTTTTATTTATTTTTGCCACAACATCCGAAACGCCATTTTTAACCTTACGTTTTATTCCTGAATGGGTTAAAAATGGAATTGATATACCTAAAGCATAACCAGGTGTGTCATCTTTCTTTTCGTCACGGGTGCCAGGGCCTTCTATATAAGAAGCAAGACAAATATCATTTCCACCATAAGGCTGGGTTTTAATATGCCTCTCTAATTTAACAATATTAGTATAACCATTTTCAAAACTATCAACGCCAATATTTTTTTTGTATGTACCTCTTGCACGATTTTGCTCTTGTGTTGACAGAGTAGCTTTAAGGTCTTTTGCAGTTTTTTTCTCCTCTGCTGTTAATTTACTCTCATCAACTGATAGTAAGCGGGAATTTATATTCGTTTTATTATTCAATGTCCCATCAAAAAACACGCTATAACGTATTTTGACAGACTTTACTTCTTCTTCCTTTTCTTCCGGCTTATCAACTTCTGGTAGTGATACACCTTCTCCTAATTGTGTCATTACTTAACTCTCCATTAATTAGGTAAATTTATTTTGTTTACTACAACAGATGAGCGCCACTCATTATCTGAAGAGGTATAAACTAAATGATTGTATTCGGGCGCTGCGCTAAATAACTGACTTACTGATAGCGCTATTAGCGCTGCTCCTGTGGCGGCACCTAAATCACCGTAACAATCTGCAGTGTGTTCTGTTATTGCGTTTTCATGAAAATGCTTCCTATTACGCATCATTGCGACGCCATTTTCTTTCGCCCAAAATCTTTCACCATTCATACTGCTATATACTTTTGTTATAGGTAAATTATTATTAGCTAATGCCCGTTTAAAGGACTGATCAAGTCCGTCACCCTTATATGTCTCTTCACTTTTCATGTGACCAGGCTCTTGTGCTATGCCGGGGTTATTAAGTGATATTATTTTATTATCTATATTTAACGCAGCATTTGCTTGTCGGGTTAGTAATATAAATCCGGCCGCTTCACCTGGCACAAAACCATCCATTGAGCCCGTTGCATTTAATCTTTGTTCCGCATCCAGGTTTTGTAAAATAGGATATTCTAAATAACAGTCACTTCCACCGATTACCACATAGTCCTGATTTAATTCGTATAAATACCGATGTGCTAATTCTAATGATTGAATAACACCGGCACGGCCTGTTGCGATACTTCGTATTTGAGCTGGATCGATTGGTATATCGGGTTGATTTAAAATATTTTTTGTTAGCAAATCTAGAGGAATAACTTCAATCGATGGATTGCTTTCAGGCATGGATAATATTAATGGTACGGGTTTAGTAATATCAACCTGTGAGAAAGCTTCACGCAAAGCTATAATGCTCATTTTTATTATGTGGTCATACACTTCACCATATATATCCCCCTCATCGATTTCAGCATCAAATGAAGTAAATATTTCAGAGGGTATACGCGCCGTAGTAATCGGCTGTTGATTTTTAGTGAAAAAATCGCTCACCTGATATGCACTGATTCCAGCTTTTACTGCTGCGGCTGTTGTTTCGACATTTCCACCTAAGGGCGTTATTAAGCCCATGCCTGCAATGTAAATTTTTTGTGCATTATTCATTATCAGTTACCTTACACCAAAATTCTTGCGCGGGTGTTTTGAAGAGGTGTTGAGGTATTGGTTAAAGACAGCGTAATAGCAGCAGCGTGACGTCTTCTTTGTGTAGAATTTGAAATCATCGGTGTTAAGTTTTCTGGTGATATGTTTTTCCCCATAAAATATCTTTGACCTGCAACAAAACGACTTCCATTATTCATCCAGAAAGCAGTGACTTTATCGTAATCAGGCCATGCAAGGTTTTCATCTTCATCCAGGGAAACATCGTCATCACTTATATCTTCATTGGGATGCGAATAAATATGTGCTGGTACTTCACCTGCAAGATGATTTTCTAGCAGATCAAAACCTGTAATCATTGTAAATGACTCCGCAGCTATGCGCGCTAATCCAGATTCTTTCATTTTTAATATTAACCAGTTTATTGCATGGGGATCACCCAAAACACCGGTGGCTTTTATAATTGCGCGAACCTGTTCTTTATCATTGGATAGTTTTGATATCCAGACCCTGGCCTGTTCAATGGGAAGCACTCTAAAAGCAATATTAATTGCATTCATTTGATGAGGCCCAGTATTAAAAACATATGACTCTAAATTGATAACAGCTGATAAATTACCCAGTAAAATGGAAGACCAGTTAGCCCAGAATATAATATCTTCATCATCTGATTTCATGGCCTCAATTAAAGCTGACATTAAATCTTGTCGCCTTATTTCACCGATAAGCCTTAATGATCTAGCGTAAAGCTTTGTATGCGCCTTACAATCATCTCGGGCTAGCATTCTGTTTAAATACTCCCCCGGATTTTCTCGCCTGACACTACAAACTGCGATAGCTAAATATTTATGATTTATATCTTTACTGGTAAAGAATTTTTTTAACCAGGGGTGTACCAGTTTCTCAGGCAGCCAACCCAATGCGGAAACAAGCCCTTTAAAAGTTTCATCTGAACTTAAGCCTACTTCAATCGCTTTTTGAATTTTTGTTGCATCATGGCTTCTAAATGCAATTACAGTTGCCGTAAAAACTTCTCCTGGCTCTTCAAGCTCAAGCGCTTCAAGACAAATTTTCCATGATGATTCGACCGATGTCATTAAACCATCTAGCTGAGCGTCTAAGCGAAGTTCTAATTCTTGTATATCTGAATTTGTATAATGCGGTTGCTCGATTGCTACGGAGCGCAGAACCCACAGGAATGAAGCTTCATCAACATATTGCTCATATACTTCTCTATACGCATTCATTTTATCATTTGGCGCTATAATGTTTTTATTTAGGTTTGTTGCAATAGAATTCATTTAAACGTTTATATGTATTAGCCCATTATATTCTTTTTATTATGAAACATAGGGTCACCCATTCGGCAAACATTCTTACCTTCAAACTTTACATCAAATGAGTACATCATAAATTCACATTCACCTTTAGTTGTACTACTTATTATTCCTTTATGCGTGCCAGGCTCATCACCGGTACTGGTAGAATATTTTGCGCCTTTAACCATTGGCATTTTACCATCAGTTTTTACCGACTTAGACCCTTTGCTAGTATCAGCTGACTTACCGATATTAGGGTATGGAATAGGAATTACAGGCGGCCCACATTGTGTTTTACAAACATCAGGAAAAACGATACTAATACCACCACTACCCTTGTGTGCGATACCCCTAGAATTTGCAAATGTTGTTTGTGCCATACTTAATTCCCTAAATAGTCAGTAAATTACTAACGTGATAGACCTATAGTAGCTTCACTAATTTTTAATATTTTTTTATCACAAGGTAATGCTGCTCGCCAAACCATACTAAGTTGCAACTGGTTAGGCTCTAACAATAATGTTTCCAGATTAAATTTTGGATGCTCTGATTTATCCTGCAGTTCTATCTGAGAAACCAGGTTTATGTGTGGCAGGTTAAACTGAATCTCTCCACCAGCATGCATATTAGAAATTTTAACAGACTCACCACCTTGCAAATAACCTGGATAGATCAAATTGTTATGAGCCATATTTAAAAATCGCTTATCAAAATCATCGGGCAAATATGGTGCGCGCTGGGTCTCCCATGTCTCATCATAGGTGCCAGCATATGACACTCTGGGTTGCCAGGCAGGTGCACTTAAAGCAAAGCATGCAGGATCTGGCTGATCGTTATATTGCCTGATTAAGCACTGGGGGTCTTCCAGATTAGGGAGAGATATGCCATTCATTTCATTTACTGAACGCTTACCCGCATAGCCACAACCTACCGGATTTTTTTCTTCTATAGATTGTAACTGTTCTTCTACAATATACTGCCCGCCAAATGCCTTTTCATAAACAAGAGGCATGGTGTGAAAAGGTTTTGGTGCTGTTATCTGACCTTCAATCCAAACTCTATCACCAAACACACGTACCGTTTTGTTAACCTGTCCAACACTTAAACTAACATCAAGTTGATCTACTGGCTGATTATTTTGTGAATAAGCACTACCTAACATTATAATATCTGTTGCAGGTTTACCTATATGAAAATCAGAAGCATATTTTAAGCTCGATTCATTCGGCTCCCCCCAATATTCATCAGCGGTTATTGGTGGTGTTTGCTCATCAGCTAGTACCCATTGTTTGCCAATTTTAAAACTAGCTTTAACAATTAAGTAAAGAGTATCTACTCCCTGCTCATTGGGGAATAATGCCATATCAGCAGCAAATGGAGTGCTGTTTTTAAGTTGAAGCATATGGCATTACCTTACATTCATTCATGAGAACAACTAAGAAACTAAAAATTAGTTAACTTGTACAGAACCGCCCATAATTCGATTTACACCCGTAGAACGATTTAACAAGTATTTTCCACGTATTAATATTTTACCTGCTTTGGTAAGGGTTATGCTTGCCTCACCACATTTAAGAACAATCTCCTCCTTGCCTTCAAGAACTACGCGTTTTCCATCCAGGTAAGCATCTTCCGTTTTAGATGGTACTTCTTCATTATGAGTTTCAGGGATTAAATTATCTACAGGTTCATTTCCTGGAACGGTTAATTCAAAATTTTCAAGAATTTCATCTAACTGGCTATGTATTAATCCCATAATCATGGGCTTTTCCAAATTACCATCAACAAATAACAAAGCCACCTGGCGACCAGTTTGAGCGGGTATTAAGCCGAGCGAAGAAATAGCCACTAGTGGATGATCAGCTTTGTTATAAGCAAAATTCACTAGGGGTTCACCCTGGGTGTTCAAACCTGAAAACACACCAATAATAATTTCACCCGGTGCTATATTATTGCTCTGGGTTATTACATTTTCCGCCAAATCATGAGTTAATTCTTCTTGTTTCACATTAACCTCATTAGTTGGTAGTAACTTTACTACCCTTTAGCGTTAAAGTACTTGATGCTTTAACAGTAACCTTAGATGAACCCTGCACAGTAATATTTTTGCCTTTAATAGTGATATCGCCATTTTTCTTCATAGTAATAGACGCAGAACCGGTTTTTAAAACAATTGAATCACCGGCAGTTATGGAAATATTTTTACCCACGTTAAGATCCATATCTTTACCGATTGTCTCATCATGACTTTCACCAACCGATAAATTTTTGTTTTTAGCTATTTCCTCACTGTGATCAGCTCCAACAACAATAGTCTTATTCTTACCTATTTTTTCTGACTGATTCTCACCGACTGACTTAGTACGGTTTTTACCAATAGTTGAAGACTCATCGACACCGATTGTTTTGCTACGATTATTATCAACAGATAAAGTCTCGTCATTCTCTACTTCAGTATCCATGTTTTTCTCAGCATGAAGAAAAACCTGTTCTGAACCTTTTAAATCATCAAAACGTAATTCATTACAGTTTGCCGGCGTACCCTCTTTTGTAGAACGCGTTCGAATTCCGCTTTGAGTTTTCGATGTAAATGGTGGCGCATTATCGCCATTATATACAGAGCCAGTAATAATAGGACGATCCGGATCTCCATCCAGAAAATTAACTATCACTTCCATACCAATTCGCGGTATGAATGATGTACCCCAACCTGAACCCGCCCAGGGCTGCATTACACGGATAAAACAGGTGCTGTTGTCATCGCTTTTACCCAGACGGTCCCAATGAAACTGAATTTTAATTCGTCCCAGTTCATCTATATGAATTTCTTCGTTTTTGGGGCCAACAACTACTGCAGATTGAGGGCCACGCATAGTGGGCTTTAAATGTATTAATGGTGGTCGATAGTGCACATTATCTGGGATACAGGTAAAGTCATTACCATATTCAGACTGGCTTTCATTACCTGCCAGGTAACTATTGTCATAAGCTCTATGTCTGATAGATGTTATAACATAAGAACCTAACTCTTCTTTTACCGCATGCTTATCAAGCTTGAACTTACCACCTGCATAAAAACTACTGCAATCACTAGAGGCTTCAATTATATTAATCGGAACCTCTTCTGCTTCTATACGCTTTTTGGTTAAGTTTTTTAAACCTGAAAAATCATGATATGGCGTGTATTCGTAATGCTCATACTTATCTACATGAGCGAATTTATTGGTTGAGGCTGTCGTCTGAAACTGATCTTTGGGAGGCGTATTAAAATCGTAATCGTCCAGACTCCATTTGCCTTTTCTAAAGGCATACACATGCTCCCAACGGGTTAGCTGTGTATTAGGCTGGTTACCTTTAGAATAGGTTAAATTCGTTTCAGGACATACCTGGTATGCATTAGCCTGATCAACTATATGCATAATATGAGCTTTACCCGTTTGCTCAAAGAAATAAGCTATACCATCTTCTTCTAACAAACGTGATACAAAATTCAGGTCACTTTCATTGTGCTGCACACAATATTCACGTGGATTAGGGTTACCAGTGGCTTTATATTGAAAATCATTAAAACCAAGATCCTTAAACACCTGTGAAACAATGTCTTTAGTCGTCATATTTTGAAAAATACGATGATTATTTGTCTTAGATAAAAACCATAACCAGGGGACCATGGTCAGATGGTAAGAGCGCAGATTATCAGCTTTTATTTCACCAAAAGTGAAGCTACTAATATAGCCATTAAACGTTCTTTTCTGATCATTTTGAATTGTAATATCTACGGTTTTGCCAATGAGTTTATCTGGCGTCAACGCATGATTATTTGATAATACTTCTATTTGAAATTCGAACAGGTCAGAAATAAATTCTGTGCCTTCGAATGAGGTCAATAATAACTCATCTTTAGTTAAAGGAGAGGATATTGAAATAAGTCGCGAGTCTTGAGTAAATGCACTCATATAAAGATAAACCCTCTTAGCGAGGTATAATATTCAACCTCTTCCATGGGTAAAAAAGAACCACATTAGTTTTTAAAATGTATATGCTACTCCGAGTTATAGCCAAAAACCCCAAAGAATTTATGGTTTAACCCGGAGTAACAATAATAGGTCATAAATAGTTGAGTAATTAATTAACTCAAAGACTTATTAGAAATATGCCAGCTTATAAAGGCTTAGCTTTTTCCAAATCGTAGCCCACACGTTGTGGATTACCTGACTTATTAGTTTTATCGAAATCACTGTAGTTAATCATGATTTTTGAGTAACTTAGCGTTATAGATTCGATTGGCTCGCCTTCAGAATCAGCAGAAATAGAATAACCACTTACCAATACATCTGATAATTCGTAATCCATATATTCCTGAACTTTGTCAGCACCTGTGCGTACAAACTTAACTTTAACTGTTTTACCAGCATTACCTGTAACCGCTTCTTTAAAGATAGCAGTTACTGAGTTATCAGCCGCTTTAGTAAGTGTGATTTCGCTAAGGCTTGGACGAGTAGATTCACGGTTAGACAGGTTACCTGCTTCCATTGAAATTCCACGACCTACACCAAATTGTACCGACATTACTGCAATGTGATCTTTATAACCATCAGCAGTTACGTTTCCTTTAATACCATCGTATTGAAGATAAATAGCCATTTATTTGTTCCCTTCTTTTTTTAAAATTATTGATACATAGCGTTAAAGATAATAGTTCATTAAGTACATCGAATCAATGAATATGAACATTTATTTTTATGATGTAATTCAAAGATTTACATCAAAATAAATGAATATACACCAAATCCCTACAAGCTATTTCCACGCATTAACGAAAACTGTATTGAAAGTCAAAAACTATTTTGTAATTATCATCTGGTGGGTTCACCTCATCGTTTGTAAATTTCTCATTTAAAGGAAATGCAAACTGCAGATTACCATTAATATTGTTTAAATATGAAAATTGAAACCCAACGCCCGCATCAAATAATTGTCCTGTATCATCATCAAACGCCGGATCAAGTGAAATAACCTGACCATAAGCCGCATCAAAAAATATAAACGGCTGAACCATTTTTTGTAAATTACTTTCACCGATTGAAACATCAAAAAACTCAGGTGCATTAAATATTAAATCGATACCTGTATAAAAAGCATTATCTGCTGAAAATTGATTTACAGGGTAGCCCCTTGCTTTAGATGGACCTGCAAGTGAGCTCTGATTTATAGAAGATAATGCAGACCCAGTATATTGAAGTGATGCTCGATAAATAATACGTGAATTAGCATCAAAAAACGGAATATCCCAGAATGTTAGCAATGAATAGTTTAAATTAAGTATATTATACTTTTCATCCTGACCAATATCCGCTCCACTTTTAAACTTACCAGACACTAATTTGACATCACCCTGATGCAACATTTTATTCTCTTCATCTAACAGATCGTATCTAAATATATATGATATGTTGTTTACAATATCATCAAGAGATGGATTGCTTCCATTGTCAACAACTCCTACTCGTGTTTGAGATTCTATCTCGTCGAATACAAAATCCCCATAATAACTAGCTGTTCTGCTGCGTTTAAAACTATATGAAGCCGATATATCATACTGTTTGGTTTGCCCAAATATCCCTAATCTATCAATTGTTTCTGAATTACCTGGCCCTAAAACAAAGTCATTATTTGAAGCACCTGCGCTTAGTGTCAAACGAGGGCTCAGTACACGACTTGAATAGCGAAACTGGTAATAAGTGGTATTACTAGGTGACATTGTTAACAAGCTCGAAACCTGCAACTGATCAGCATTACCTAATGGATTATATAAAAATGCTTCACCGTAAAGTCGATATAAACCTGTTTGTTCAGAGCCATGATTATCAAATCTGAAGTTTGCATCAAATGTTTTTTCGTTTTTTACGTTAATATTTAATTTTGTATCACCAACCTGCGTACCAGGTTGAAAAAAACCTGTAGCAATAACACCAGGAAAATCATTAATCAGATATAAATTTTCTTCTACCGCTGAACTAGTTACGGGTTGGCTAAGCATATCATCGAAAGTAGAAGACAATAGTTTACTGTTATATAGTTTACTATCATGAACTTCAACTTCACCCAATGTTCCAAGTAATAAAGTAAGTGTTACAATACCATCACGAACTTCTTGTTGTGGAATATAAGCTTTGGCCAATATAAATCCACGTTCACGATAAAATTGTGTAATTCTATCCGCAATAGTTTCAATAGTACCTAGAGTTATACCTCGGCTTGAGCGCTGCTCTCGTATCAACCAAACTAGCTTTTGCACCTCAAGATCAGATACGTGCCGCTCCATAGTTTCTTCTTCAATCTCAACTAAAAGAGTAGATACTTCCTCAAGTTCAGTTTTAGTAAAACCAGACTTCTCAACCCTATACTCTTGCATAAGGTCAAATCGAATGCCTTCTATTAACTCATTTATCTCTTTTTTAGTGATCCCTAGTTCTGGATATTCAACAATCCCCTGCAATTTAAATTTTTCCACGTTTAAACGTGGACCTGCCTGTGGGTCAGGGTCACGATCACGAACACTTGGAATATCCAGATCTTTAAGCATAGATTTGCGCTCAAGATCTGGCATCTCTGTTATTTCTGGCATCTCTAGAAAACCGGCCCATGAACTAAATGAAATAGTTGTTGTAAAAATAACTATATAGAGAGCAAAAAAATTCCTGTTAAACAAAATATTAATTCCTGTAAACCTTTAAACACACAGTCATTACTGTGATAACAACTTAGACATAATAGCTTTGGTAATTAAAAACGCTGCGCTTGTTAAAGCTCATCCTCAAATAGCTGATCACGTGGCATACGTATTGATATATCTTCTACACTGTAGTTTTGCAAATCCGTGAATATGGCCGGATCTATATCACCTAAAGATTCAATCTCTACAAGTAACTCACCTGCAATTGCAGAAACAACACCTAAAGCACTAACATCTACACCATTTGAAGTAACATCAGTGGGTATTTCAGGAGAAAATAGAAACGAGGTTGTTTGTGTATCAATAAATACTGAACCGTTAACAGGTACATCAAGCACAAGTGGTCTACCTATTACCCCAAACACTCCACTACCGATAAAAGATGCACGAAATGCAGTAATATCTGGTTTCGAAGTATCAGCTAAGCCATTACCCAGAAAATCACCTGAAGTTGTCATAAATAAAGTACCCGTTGTTCGATCAACTGCAACACTACCGGGATCAAACCTGTAGTCACCATCTGAATCAATGGTTATTTCACCACCTGTAACTGTATTTCTTAACTGATTAAAATCTACTGCACCTGTTTGTCTAATATCTATATTGCCAGCACCCGTATTTATAATATCCATAGTGGCGACCTGAGTTTCAATAATATTATTTCCACCAATACCAGCAAAGGATTCTATGGTTAGTTTATTACCAATAAAGTTTTGACTAACATCATTAGCATCTAGCAACTCTCCTGAACTTGTAGTTACTGTTATGTCACCTTTCAGTGAACTTAACAAAGCGACATTAATGTCATCAACGGCACTATATTGAATATCTCCGTTTGTAATAACGGTACTAGTATTACTTCCCATCGAAATTCCTTGCGCTGAATCTACATTTATAATTCCTTGATCAGCTACCAGGTTAGCATTCAGAGTGATACCCGCATTTGTAGTCGTTAAATCGATACCTGTAAAAGAATTTATTTGTTGCGCTGAAATAGACTGATCAGCCGATACGTTGACACTGCCCAGTGATGAACTAATTAAATTATTTAATAATACAGATTGAGTAGCACTAGATATGCTTATATCACCAGCTGCAGTTATTGATTGTGCATCTACATTGCCATCAATTATGGCGGTTACATTACCTGCACTAGCCTGTACAAGAGTACCGGTATTCATTGTGTATGACCCTGCAGTAATATCTATATCACCCAAAGTACTTGTGAACGCTCCTGTTTGTGTTAAACCATCGTCTGCGTTAATTGTTATTGAATTATTGGCATTCAGATTAGCCAAAGTTGCTTGAGCAATATTTCCTGCATTAAGCGCTGTATAATTAATAATATTGTTAGATGAGGTAGTATTATTTGCCATTGTAATACCACCATTGTTAGCCGTTAATCTAATTTCACCTGAACCATCACCAGTAATATCTGCATTTTGAACAATATTAGTTGCAGAAGTTAGTGTGATATTAGCAGCACCATCAATTAATGCATTTTGTGATATTTGGTTACCTGTTATTAAAACATCACCTGTATTTGTATGCACTGAACCGTCTAATTGTATAAAACCAGAATTAGCTGATAGCACAACACCAGTACCGGAATTTAGTGCACCATTAACAATTAGGTCATCAGCAACGGTAAACGTAGTATTAGTTGCAGAATTAGATGTAGCCACTGTTAATGAATTAACATCATTAAATTGCAATAAGCCAGACGAGTCTATCGTAACTATATTGAAGTCATTATTTATATGATCAAAGATTACATTAGAGTTACCTGCATTAAGAGTTGCAGTATTTACAGTAATATCTGCAGTTGCAGTATCGGTTATTTCACCTCCAGATATAATATTTAAAACACCAGTAGACACTTTATTTAATGCCGTATCAGATCCCGAATTATTCAGGGTTGCTGTTCCTGCCGTTGCAGTTGTTAAACTAATTTCACCAGAAAAGGTATTAGAATTATCCAGGATGATACTTCCATTGGTTGCTTCTAACACTAACCCAGCACTATTCGATAAACTCGCAAGATCAGTAATATCGCCATTAGCGCTAATTATATCCAGTAATCCTGCTGTATCAGTTTGTTGTAAAGCAACTCCATTAACTTCCTCTACAAACAAATCTGTTAGCATATTGCTTAACTCAAGTGTGGCTACATTTGTTTGTAAACGGTTAGCTGCATCAGATGTATTTATACTTGTCACTGAATCTAGTCGTAGTTTATCTCCACTAATTACATCAGAAGTATTTTGAAAATTAATGGTAGCAGCTGATAAATCAATTAAACCAGTGGTTCCAAAATCTAATCCACCAAAAATCTCTATACGTCCAACTGCTCCCATATTTTTAACACTAATACCGCCCTTGTTCTGGTAATCAACCTGAAATGATGTCGTACCAGCACCAGCAACTGCACCGTCTTCAATAATAAAGTTGCCCGCATTTCCTGCACTTGCACTCAGTGAAACCGTATTGGTTGATCCACTACCATTTATAACCAGATTATTTGCCTGAACATTATCTACCACATTATCTTCTATACGAACGTATGAAACTGAAGATGCAGTAGCATTTGCAGTATTACTATAAGAATGGGTAATAGGCTGACCAGTATAATTAACTGAGTAGTTAGCTGAATCAAAACTGGCTGTAGCCCCATTAATAGTAACACTATCTGTACCAGCCAAATCAGTATTTGAAAAACTTATAACTCCAGCTGCAACATTAACGTTACCATCACCGTCAAATAAACTAATATTTTGGGAATATTCACCTGATATTAGAGGCGTTGAGCCAGAAATATTTACAATAAGATCGTCATCACCCGCACCTCCATTTATGCGACTTACTGAATCATTTATTCCAATAATTTGATTACCAATAGAACCATTGGTAGTAATCGTGAAGACATCTACGCCATCACCACCTTGTAAAATATTAAAGTCGATAAAACTTGTTGAGCTACCACTAGTAGTAGTTACAGACCCAGTATTATTAGAATTTATATTCCAGTCACTACCAGAATTATCAGCTCTTAATATACTATTTGTTCCATTTCCTCTTATAGTTTCAACACTTAAAAAGTTACTACCTATTGCCTGACCTACTGTTCTATCGACAATTGCTAGCTTGCTCAAATCTAATTGATCATTTGAATTACCACCATCAATCGTGCCTGTAATATTACCATTTGATTCAATCTGAAATATATCAATTAAATCACCACCGGTAATATTTTTAAACCCTTCAAATGCAACGACCGCTCCATTACTATCTGTAACTGTGCCCTGATTAGTAACAACGATAGTTGGGTTTGCAACTGTAGGATCTAATAAATTAAATATTCTCCACTGATTATCCAGGTTTAATGCAGTGAATTTTGAATCAGCATGGTCATTACCAATAAACTTTTCAATATTTAAGAAATCTGTACCTAATATCACATCTAATGCACCAGACATTGCAGATAAATCAACCTGATCGTTATCAGATTCACCAACAAGTAAATTACCACCATCAATAATACCGCTTATAGATGAGGTATTATTCTCAAATTTAAATGTATCGTCCTGTTTATTACCCGTTAAGTTTTCTATAAAATCGAAACTAACAACTGTCAATAACTCATCAGTAACAGTCCCTTTATTAGCACTAGTTATTGACCAGGCATTATCACCCGTGCTGCTAATTAAAAAATCTGAATTATCACCGCCATTAATATCGCCTTCGAACAGTTGAGTGTTTAAATTAAACTGATCAACCCCATCATTTCCAACAAGATTAGTAACAGAGTCAAATAAAACACCGGCTTTTACGTTACCCTCACCTGCAGCCGTAATATTCCAAATATTTGTAAGTAGATTTGTGCCAACTTCAGTAAGTAACTCCACTGTATTATTACCAAAACCACCACTAAGCTGACCATTATTTACATTGCTGGATATAATAAATTTATCATCAGTTGTATTACCATTTAGTATATCCATACCTGTAAAAATGATAGCAACATTTAATGTCCCTTCAAAATCTTGTGTAACCTCCCATGTATTTCCTGTTAAAACAGCACCACCGCTTAAAGTATCTGTACCTACATCACCTGAAAGAAGAGGATTTATGCCATTAAAAGCACCCTGGGTAACCGAAGCTGATAGTTTGAATAAATCATCACCTGTCGTACCGTTATAAACATCCATGCCACTAAAACCAAGTGTTGTAGACTCGAGTGAACCAGTACCATTAGCTGTTATATTCCAGGTGTTGTTTGTCGCTACAGCATTAATTGTGTCACTTGTAGTTGAGCTACCTACAAGGTTTTCCATACCAACAAAACTAAGGTTTGAATTAAAATTACCATTATTGTTAGTTGTTAAGTCCCAAACATTGTTACTAGTTGTAACAGTGGCATTAATGGTATCAAAGCCCGTATCTACAGAAGGATTAACAGGGTTAAATCCATAAATACTCCCATTTAAATTAGAAGATATGACATTAAAAGTATCATTTGTAGCATTTCCATAGAGTGTTTCCATACCAGTAAATGCTGCAGTAGTATTCAGGTTTCCATCAAGCCCTGTACCACTAGAAACAATATCACTCCAAACATTTCCACCAAGCTTTGCTGTTGCAAATGCAGTTAAGGTGTCAGTGCCTGAACCACCCGAAAGTGAGCCTATAAAATCGATATCATTAACTATTTCAAAGTTGTCTTCATTAATATTTCCAATTAATGTATCTATATTAGTGTAATTAATTCTTTGACCTGAATTTATTACATAGCCTGAATTACTAGTTTCTATAAACCAGTCGTTCGTACCCGTGCCACCAGTAAAACTACTACCAGCATTTCCACCTATTGTTTCAATGTTCTTTACATAAATTTGATCAGCAGACGTATTTGTGGCTTCCGTTGAATTATTAATAAACTCTAGTGCAATGGCATTAGTTAAGCCTGTATAACTTATAGTGTCACCTGGGCTTACAGATGAGTTGGCACCTCCATCAATTAATCCACGCAATGAACCTATGGTTGCGGGTTGTTCAAAGTTGAATGCATCATCAGATGTACCACCAGAAAGGTTTTCAATTCCATTAAAATTGACTGTAAGTGTAGGAGCTAATATTGTTGGTGAAACTAATGTACCAGAATCAGTATCATCTATTGTCCATACGGATGCTGCAGTGAATGGTGTAGCTGTGTTACCAAGGGCCAAAGTATCGTAAGAAGCAATATTTGAACTAGAGCCACCATTTAAAGTCATTGCTACTGCAATATTAGGTGTTGTTATAATAAATTCATCAGCCGCACTACCACCCGTTAAAGTAGAAAAATTTGTAAACTTTGTTAAGCCCTGAGTGCCAGATATTGGCACAGTGTCTTGCGTAAATACTGCACGTTCACCAACTGCACCGGAACTTTGGCTATTTATAATCCATTTATTTGCCGTATCTGTAGCAAGTAATGTATTAACACCAACCGCAGAACCAGTAACCTCCTCAATATTATTTATACGAACATTAGCCGTAGTGTTTGCAGCATCAAGGCTAACTGTCACACCACTAATATTTGCAACATTTAAAGTATCCGTTACACCTGCATTGTTACCACCATCAATTAAGCCAGTAATAACTCCACCCAGATCAAAAGTAAAGGAGTCAACTAACGAGCCACCGGTTACATTTTCAATAGCATTGAATGTAACCGTGTTTAAAGATGTTAACGTACTGTTAGCAGCTTTAATTGACCAGGTATTGGTAACATCATGACCAATTAATTCATCGATATCACCACCACCATTAATAGAAGCAGTAACATTTACACCATTAATGTTAAAAGTATCAATAGCCGATCCACCATTAAATATACTAAAATCTGTATATTTGGTTACACCTTCTACATTACCCACTGGTACACCAGATGCTAATTGTGTAGCCCCGCCAATTGCACCTGTATTACCATCATTTATAATCCAGGTATTAGCTATATCTGCACCAATTAAGGTATTGCTTGCAGCACCTCCCAATAAGGTTTCTATATTATCAATATCATAAACATTAACGGTTGCTGCAGAGCTACCTAACTTAATACTCACAGCAGTGGATTTTAAACTTAGATCTAATATGTCATTTGTATTTCCGGCAGCACCATCGCTACCACCATCAATTAAACCAGTGATGTCACCTAAATTTTCAACAATAAAGTTATCTGTATTTGTACCGCCGGTTAAGTTTTCAAATGCACTAAATTTAGTAATACCTTCTGTGTTTCCAACAGGTATTGATGTTGATAAATTACCACTACTTGTTACAGCACCGGCATTACTGGTATCTATACGCCACACATTCGCGAGATTAGTGCCTAATAATGTATTACTTGCAGAGCCACCTATTAATGTTTCAATATTATCAACATCATATGCATTTGCAGTTAAGGTAGATGCTGTAGAGCCTAACTGAACACTTACATTAGCGTTTTTAGCACTGAGATTTAATATATCGTTAGTTGTGCCTGCAGCACCATCGTTACCACCATCAATTAAACCAGTGATGTCACCTAAATTTTCAACAATAAAGTTATCTGAATTTGTACCGCCGGTTAAGTGATTAAACCCGGTAAATTTTGTGATGCCTTCTGTTGTAATACCTGGCACTGAAACATCTAAACCTGCGCCATTAGTAACCGCTCCTTGATCTGCTCCATTAATACGCCAGGTATTGGCTAAATCACTTCCCAATAGAAAATTATTTGCATTTCCGCCAGAAAGAGTTTCAATATTCGCAACATTAAATGCAGCTGGTGTTAATACAGACGTAGACGCACCTAATTGAATATTTACATCAACAATTTTATCACTAAGGTCAAGGGTGTCATTTGTATTACCTGCAGCACCATCACTATTACCATTTATTAATCCGGTTATAACGCCAGTATTTTCAACAATGAAATTATCTGCAGCAGTGCCACCCGTTAAATGCTTAAAATCTGTAAATTTTGTGATACCTTCTATTGAACCAGCAGGCATTGACGCAGACAAACCAGCACCGCTGGTAAATGCACCACCATCCGTTGAATTTATACGCCAGGTACTTGCTGTATTATTACCTGATAAAGTGTTGTTAGAAGATCCACCAATTAGCGTTTCAATATTATCAATATCAAACACGTTAGCTGTAAGTGTGCCCAGTGTTGCTCCAAGTTGAACACTGAGATCTGTAGATTTTAAACTGAGGTCTAAGGTGTCATTAGTTGTAGCCGATCCACCATCGCTACCCCCATCAATCAGGCCGGTTAAATCACCCAGATTTTCTACAATAATATTATCTGTATTTGTGCCACCGATAAGGTTTTCAAAATCAGTAAATTTAGTAACGCCTTGAGTATTTGCTGCAGGTATAGCGGCGGTTAAATCAACTGTACTGCTAACCCCCCCTGAATTGGTCGCATCAATACGCCAGGTATTTGCTACATCACCACCTACTATAGTATTGGTTTGCCCACTATTGCCTGTAAGTGTTTCAATATTTGCTGTATCAATATAGCTGTTCGAAACTAAATTTGTATTCGTTAATAAACTATCTGTTTTTACAGCAACATTGTTTGCTGATAATGCAAAATTAATAGAATCATTGGTGTCTGTTACAGAGCTGTGTGTACCACCATCTATAAGCCCGGTGATATCACCACTATTATTCGCGTTAAATACAAAATCATCAACACCCTCACCACCAATTAAACTTTCTATACTGGTAAAGATTATATTAGAGGTGTTTATATTTCCGCCATTTAATGCATCAATATCCCAGGCAGTTGTGTTAGCCAAGTTATTTGAGCGATACACGGCTTCATTATCGGCTGTGCCTGTAATGTTAATTGCAGATGTATAGTTACCAATTTTTTCTAAATGTACCGAACCAGAAACTGAACCGGCATCTGCCTCTAAAACTATACTGGCCGCTGAACTTAATGCACGCGTTACACCGTCACCATCAAGACCCGCTCTTTTATCTATATCACCTGTTACGGTAACAGACTCTAATCCTGCATTAGCTAGCGCAGTTAATGTAACCTCACCACCTGCACCACCTGCATTACCTGCTCCATCTGCATTACCACCCGTTGTATTTATATCACCAACGCTAATTACAGCCGCATTTAAGTTTATTAGACCACCAACAGCTCCAACTGTGTTTGCGGTAGAAAATGTATCACCACCTCTGCTGTCAATAGAACCTACATTTAAAGTTGTATCAGACGTTATATTAACAGCACCACCCGCTGTTCGAGCAGTACCAGAAACACCATCAATACCCGCGGTGTTTATAGCAAATTCATAGTTTGTGAAGCTGTTTGAGCCAACCACTGTTACAGTATCTGCAGTCAATCCACCATTTGCTGTGCCAGTTGTACCTAGCTTTATGTCGTTGGCTGAATCTATTTGAAAACCATCAAGTCTACCATCAGTTGCGGTACCAATAGCATCGTCGAATGTAACGTTGCCCGTACTACCAGCAATTATACGCAAAGCTTTGTTTAACGCATTTACATCAGCATTAACTGGACCGTTAACGGTCACGTTACCACCTTCAGTTCGAATGGTAAGGGTATCATGCAACAACACATTACCAGTGAGACTAATATTTCCTTTGGTAGCATCATCAGAACTACGGATATTATTATTAAGATTAATTGTGGTGGCTGTTAAATCAATACCGTTGTTAGTTGCTGAAACATAACCTGTACGAACACGTTGAAGCGAAACCTCATTGGCATTGCTGACTTTTAACATACCTAAATTATCAGTTGTAGATGAACCAATATCATTATTAAAAATGACATCACCTGAGCCTGCATCTAAGACTAAAGAATTACTATCATCTGCACTACTTGAGACAAAACTGTTAAAGATAATATCACCTACATCAGCACCTGTAGTAAGTGTTATTGTTTCATTAGTTCCTTTAATTACTGTATTACCCGTTATGGTAATATCACTGGCCTGTGTTGTGATAGTTGGAGTAGTAACAGCGAGTTCGTTATAAAGCAAAACCGAACCTACCTGATTATTAATAGTTACAGTAGATGTTGCATCCTTTCCTGATGTATCAAGAGTACCAATATAAATATCACCAACTTCTGTCCCATTTACATTACCATCATTATCTTTATCAAGTACCCCTGTCGAGATATCAATAGCACCGCCATTCATAACAATTATAGAGTTTGTACCCATGAAAAACTCTGCTTGACCAGAATCGCGGTTACTTTTTTCCGCACCATTATCATTAATGGTTGCAGTGAAACTACCTTTGACAGCGTCAGTTCCAGCATTCAATTCAATTCGTACACCTGTGTCTATGTTAATTGAACGCCCAGCATTAAGTGTTAAGCTACTATTTCCAGTTGTTACAACAACATCGGCATTAATATCAATATCAGTATTAGCCTGTAGTATTACATCTGCGCCATTCAATGCAGTTACTAAATCTGAATTATTTAGTGTAGGGTTACTACCATTATTACCATCAGAAAAATTATTAAAATCATCAGGCAAACTCCAACCATTTGAAGTATTACTTGTAGAGATAGTTATATTTTTTGGGTCTAATAACAGCTGACCCTTAGTACCATTTACAGAAGTTAGATTTGTATAGCCTCTATAGTCAAGAAACTCTTTACCTGATACTTCGGCAAAACCACCATCCCCAGAGTTTGCTCCACCTCTTGCAAAAATATTTCCATAGTATCGAGTTGTATCATCCGCCCAAACTATTACTTTACCGCCATCGCCACTAGCAAAACCATCAGCATATAGTTCAGATTTTTCACTGAAAAATGTTTTATTCGCATTTCTTATAAATTTATTTTTACCTTGAAAATCACCACCAACTAAAGCTTGCCCACCACCCAATGCACCAGAAACATTTATTGTTGATTGATCTAATAAACCAACATGATTACCTAGTACTTTTACAACGCCACCCGTTGCATTTTTCTCAGATATAGCTGTTATAGAACCATTTTCAGTTAATAACGTAGTATCAGTTGCATGTAACTCTATTTCACCAGCCGAAGAATTTTCTGAATTAGCACTAATGACACCACTACTGGTAACATTTTCACCGAGTAGATTAATTTTTCCTGCATCGTTATCTATTGCGGAAACATCAATTTCACCTGTATTAACAACGTTTGCACCAGCACCTAGAGTAAATGTTCCGTCTTTATTAACGACAACACTCGTAGCCTGCTCAATTCCATCACTATTTACCGCTTGTGAGAAAACATCCTGACTAACACTAGCGGTTAACAATACACGGCCACTCTCTGCATTAATTTCACCACTATTTAGAACAGCCGGGTCTATACCTAGCTCATCCTGTAAAATAGCTTTAGTAACCTGCACACCTAACAAACCCTGGTTGTCAAAAGTTAATACTGCTGCTTTACCTGCTGCCAGGTTAACCGTTCCCAGGTTTGCGGTGATAACACCCTTATCACCAATATTTGAAACTTGCTTACCCAGCAAAGCAACATTGCCACCTAATGATGCATTTATTAAACCACTATTAATCACTACACCGTCTGTACCTAAGACTTCATTAAAAATATAATCACCATTCATAAAGTCAGACGTGTTTATTTTTAAACCAGAAGCAATTAAACCACCCACATTAACTGAAGCGGTAGGTCCAAAGAAAATACCATTAGGGTTAACCAGAACGACCTGGCCGTTAGCATTAATCTGTCCACGTATTTCTGAACCAGAAGTACTGAGAATATTATTAAGAACGATTGAAGAAGATGTTGGCTGGTTAAAGTTTACAATTTCGTTTGAGCTTACATTAAAGCTCTGCCAGTCAATCGCTAAAGAAGAAGAAAACTGATCAATGTTAGTAGTAACACCACTACGTGTAACCTCGCCCAAACCACCGACAATATTATCGCCTGTCGGGCCAGCATATGAGTATGATGGGTAACAAAAGAGAAAGGAATAAAAAAAGATTTGTGAATAACCACTTATCCCTAAGCGACATCTATTTTTATAATGTAAATTTAGTTTTTTAAAAAACGGCTTTACACTATATTGTATCTCAACAGCCATGTTGTACTACTCTCCAACAATTTAAATTACAACACATCCTTGTGCTTATTACAGAAACAGTACCTACAATACTGTTCTTTATTTAATTAAGCACACAAACTAGATGCTTATTCATACTTAATTATGAAGACTATATTAATTTAGCTTTAGAATTAATATTATCTTTACCATTTATAACAGAGAGGTAAAGGTTCCAAGATAAAAACAAACTATGGCACTACTGTCAAAATACTTATACCCGACTCAGTTCCATTCGAAAATGCAAATGCTAATGAATCATTTGCTACTGATGTTGGTATAGCAAATCCTGTGTAGTTTCCATTACTTATAGCATCATCACAATTATTAAGATCAAGGTTTATACTATAAAGACTTTCTGAAGCAATAGGTAACACTGTACCTGTAAACCGGCACGCAGAAAAAATACCAAAAATTGGTTCTTTGAACAAACCAACATTAATGACTCCAACAGTATCAAAGGAATATTCCACAGTCATATTAGCTCTACCATTGATCACACTATTCCAGGTTTTTGCAATATTTACTGAGTCAGAAGGTGAATCACTTAAACTACTGAAATTAGCTGTGAAAGTTCCCGTTGCAGCTCCTGTATCATTAGCAACACCAATAACGCCTTCTATACGTGCATTTTCAGTAATAGTACCCGTTATAGTTGTTAGAATAGGTGCAGGTACACTATCCAGATGCATATTTATATAGATAGTTACATCTGCTGTAAAATCATTACCATTAACTACTACATTCTGCGCATCATAAAGTATAGTGCTATCTCCATCGCCCACTACTGTATTCATCATCATAATACGATTGCCACTTACCATTACATGCAAATCATTCAAATCAACAGTAGTAGCAATATTATTTGGATTTATAACAGATGCGGTACCTGTGTAATACGCTGATGGGTTAGCATGATCATCATTAGTGATGGTACCTGTTAAACTGGTTTTAGCTAAACTCACACCGACTGGTGTTGATAAATTAAGTGTAAGTGTTTCATCTGATTCAATATCGGTATCAGAATTTACAGTAACAATGATTTCTGCGCTGGTGCTACCAGCAGGAATATCTATTGTGCCAGACGCTGAAACGTAATCGGTACCCGCGAGTGCGCTTACATCGTCTGTTGCATAAGTAACACTAACAACATCAGCTGTTGGCTTATTAATGCTAGCTGAAAAAATGAGTTGTACATTGCCTGAATTACCCTCTACGACAGAGACATCTGAGAAAGTCACAACAGGTGCACCAGGGCTACTACTGGAGCACCCCTGCATACCTAAAAATACAAATAAACTGAATAAAAAAGCAAAAATAATTGGTAAGCGGTTGTTTTTAGACGAATTAACAGAATAATTCATTTATAGTCCCTTATGTTGTTATGTTCATTTAATCTAGTTTGGCCCAAATTATACATAAGTTAATGCTTAATCTCCAAACTAAACGCGCATTACATGGGAATTTTGTCACAAATATAATACCGTTTATAAATTAGCTGGGCTTCATATAGGAAAAATCCCTATATCAAGCGGTGAAACGCGTAATAATAGTTAAATCGCCCTGTTTCTGTAGTGATGCTGCATTGGTATTTAACTGGTATGAATTAAGAGAATAGCTAACCAGATTTCAAAGTGTGGCTTTCATTTTGCACTGAGCTGTACATAAATATTTGAAAAACCGGGCCAGGGAGCAATCTTTAAATACACTTCTTTACTTAAGCTTATTTAATTTATTATGTTGATCTGTGTCACCCCATTTTAAAGGCTGAAAATCTTTTATCAGTGAAATATCGTCAAGCCCAGCTAGTGCAGCGTTTTGATTTGTCTGAGCTTGCGGTGAAAGTGTAAGCTCTATACTACCAATGATATTATTCATTAATTCAAGCATAGTTGAACGGTTAACACGTTTATCTAACTCTTCCTGAGAAAGCGCAAGAAGTTGACTGGGAATAAATTGAATACACGCCATGACTTTGTCTGAGATTGGGAAAAAGACGAAATATTTAACAGAATTACGAGCGACAGCCACATCAGGTCTTACTTCTAACCTGACAGCAACCACTGGAAAATCTGGCAAAGGCTGCCAATTAACCGGAGCGATATATTCATGCTTACCTTCCATTAAATCATTTGTACGAGTTGAAAAATTATTGGTTAAATAATCACCAACAATTTTTTCAAATGCACGCGGATGGAATAAAGAAAAATCCTCATTTTCATAGTTAATCGGTTTTATCAAATCAACATACATTTGAAGCTCGGCGACCGTGCCTGTAAACCAGGGTCCATTAAACGCCCAGGAACTATGAAAAAATTCAAAACGCCCCCAATTATCGCTAACATTAAAGCCTTCAGAGTAACTTGAACGAAAAATCATCTCATCTAATGCGTACGCTCGTTTGGGTATAACAGAGTCATGGTTAGAGTAACGTGGACAATGTTTGGGTACTTTAAACTTAATCACGGTACCATCAATATCACAAGACAAGGTTTTTGAACTAGAAAACCCTGGCCCTTTTGGAGTAATTAACTCTTGAGTCTTTCGTAATTTATATCGGACATGCATAACGCGCCTGCTTTGTGTTATTTATATTTTTTTCCAGAAAGATTTTTTGCACCTGACTTCACTGCATTACCAACAAAAAACAATGCACCCGCTATACCTACCAAGCCAGAAGTCGTTACGGATGCACCCGCAATTGCAAATGCTGTACTTGCGGTACCTACACCAAAAGCCGATGCTTTAAGTGACCCCGAAGTACTCACATCAGAAACCATTATATTCCCCATAATCTCTTTGTAGTTAAGACCCGCATTTACACCATTTGCATTGGGTGTGAGCCCAAGTTTTTCACCCAGTTCAAGCGCATATTTGGCTTTGGTTGTTGGCCTGTTCATATAAATGGAATGATTGACTAATGAAATATTTTTTTCATGATGCAGGATTTCCATGGCACGAGTTAATACCGCCGAACCGCCCCAGTCGCTATACCACAATACACCTTCTATTTTACGTGCCTGATACATAGTATTGGCGAGTAACATGGCCGATTGTGTAATGGTAGAGTCTTTAGCAGTGGCCAGGGCATTTTGGGCTTTTTTAAGCCCAATAATACCGCTACCACCTGGTGTGTAATGTAGATCAAAGCCACTATTTCTAACTATATTTTTAATTGTGCCATCAGTTTTTGTTAGATCATCACGAGCAATAATAGCTATTGTTTTAGCATCATCATTTGCCATATCAGAAATAACAACTGGCCTATACTCTTTATTTAAAACCATTCCATCCGGCTGAAACTCTGGCTCAGTGCCTGTATTCTTATCAACCCTCCACAAGCCAGGCCTTTCACTATCCCGCTGAAGCTTCTGATAATTAGCATCCGCTTTAATGGTCTGTAATATATAACTGCCATTAGGGTGCTCTTCAAGGCTGGCTGTTACCCCTGGTAACACAATATGAAACACACCTTTTCCGTACGCAAGGCTTTTTTTCTCGTTAATATAAATATTATCTAAATGTAATTTTCCAGAATTAAGCCCCTCTATCCCCCGCACGACCAGACCAGCCCAATAGTTACCATTCTTTGCAAGTGACACCAGATTATTAAAAATAGGTAAAGCCTGTTGAGAACACAGTATTTTTTTACCTCCATATTTTCCAGCAATAGAAGAGCTGGTAGTAGCTTTATAGGGTTTTAATTGATTGGCTGACAGCATAATCTAATTCCTTTTGACTTATAGTCATTTCCATATAGATACTTAATTTTTTGAACTCTATCATAGAGCCTTCATTATTACAAAACTCCCCTAACGATAAATACTAAACCTATCGAAATATTCTTTTGTGGAATAATATTTTTACTTGTAACTAAGCATTTGTTTATTTGTAACAACATCGCTATATTCCACTAAGCATTCTGGCATGTTAACAATCAGCTTATTCGTGCATTAATTTCCCGTGCCTTAATTTCCCTGGCCTTAATTAGAAAATATAAAACGTGAACCAGTCGTCACTCTCGAAATCATCTCAAATAATTCATTTTATTCTCAACTATAACCAACTAGGTAAGGTCATTAACATTCTTAATGATGCTGTTTTATCAAACCAATGGGATATAGTTGTGGTCAAATTAAATCAGCAAAAAGATTACATTGAAAAACGACGTAGCGTTCGCATTCGTCGTTCAAAACTCTTGCAGGCTACTGAAAATATTGAATATAAAATAGCCAGCTCTACTGAAGAGTTAGAAGAAGCATTTGAACTGGTTACCCAACAGTATTTATCTACCGGCTTACACACTAAGGAACATGAACTACGTGTTACAAAATTTCACCTTTTACCTGACAGCAAAGTTTTTATTGCCATAAAAAAAACGGCTGGCGAAAAAGACAGGGTTATCGGTACCTTAACTATGATTTTAGACAGTGCTATGGGGTTACCCATGGATGAAATTTATCACCAGCAACTTAACCGCATGCGTGTTTCCGGGCTCGAAATGGCAGAAGTTATCTGTTTGGCTGTATCACCTGCTCAATCTAATTTACAGAACAACATTGTTATGTATCTTTATAAGATATGTTTACAATTTTTACGTTATACGGAAGTTAATGAAATACTCTGCACTGTAAAACAAAAGCACTCACCATTTTATGAAGATCTTCTTTTATTTAAACCCATTGGTGAACTTGTCGCATACAGCTATGCAAACGGTATGATTATACAGGGCTACAAACTCAATATTAATCTGGCAATCAAGGAGTTTAAACAAGTTTATAGTGGTATGGAATTTGATGCTGATCTGCATCGGTTTTTCTTTACCGAAACTAGAAAGTTTAATCGCCCTTATGGTAAAGGTGACGCAATGACTATTGAGCAACTGCGCTACTTTATTGAAAAACGGACTAAACTGATCAGTAGCTTATCTAATAAAGACATGAATATATTAAGAGATGAGTTTTCTGCACAAGATAAAGTATTTGCTTATTGAGTCTTTAAACTTTTGACATAACTCTCTCTGCTTTTTTATTAAAGCGCTTAGTTTTAATTTATAGTTTTATTTATTTTTAGTACTTAAGATCACTGAATTCTCGACAGAAGCTTTGGGAATGACGGATTAATGTAGGGGCTAGTCACTATTTAACGCAAGATTCTTTATTTGCACTCTTATTTTAGTAACAATAGCGATTAGATTATTTTTGTTTAACTCAGGTAAGGTTTTAAGCGCAGCCACATTGTCGGTAAAGCTCTCAGTTGCTAACAGGCTTGATTGCACAATTTCATTTAACTGACTCGGTGTAACCCCTATATGTTTTGCCAACCGTTGAATTGCCTGTAACAGGTTAACCGGTTCATCTCTGTCATTAAGTAATTGACCATAATCTCCAAATGGCATCACTGATAGCATATTGTGTATTGCATAAGCACGCATTGGTGTTGGGTCATAGACGGGGGTAAATTCTGCTTCTCCTTTATTGAGCATTACCGAGAGATTTTCTAAATGTAAATCTCCATTACCCGTTAACAATGACAGCACCAGGCGCTTCATTAGATGAATTTTTCCATCTTTTCGCTGACTAATAATATCCATTGGGCTCTTATCAATAGCCGTGCCAATTGCGTCATAGCTGTAACTATAATGATGTGTAATATCGGCATCACCAGTTGCCAATATTGAATACAGGGTTTCTGTAAATACCGGATTGTTTGCTGTATTTCGATCAAAGCGCTCTACGGCCAATACAGGTATACCACGCATATCTGATAACCAGTATCGTGGCACTTCAAACCCCGCAGCTTTATGCACATCTAACGCCAGTGCCTCTAACTCATTAATGCCCGGGTAAGCGGTATTTTGTTCAAACTTCACCACTACATCTGTCATGTTGGGTGTTATACCCCGGCTCGGTAAACCTATTCGGTTATCCCAGCCGGTGTCTGGAATGCTGAGTAATATTTTAGGTATTGCACCACCCACGCTTGGCGTTGGTCCTATGATATTAATTAATTCACTCGCATCCTGATCTAACCAGCTCAGTGTTTCTTTTAAGGAAAAACCCAGATCCTCTGACACCTGGAATAACTCCGGCGCAGGTGGAGTTGTATACCACTGCAGGGCTTTATCATCGTTTTCAAACACATCTAAATGACCGATTGCACCATGCCCTGCAATTTTAAGTATTTCCCAGTCAGCCTCTAAGCCGCTAGTGGGTTGAATACCCTTTTTGGCTAAATACGCCAGTACCAGTTTTCGCTGAAAATTATGCTCACCTTTTGGTGGCACCAGGGATTGTATAGGGGGAAGAAAATCGAAAAATTCAGTACGTGGGCGAACAATGGTGTTCTCTTGTACTATATCGGGAGCATACAACAAACCCAAACCTGGTTGCTGCATTGAGAGGTAGTTCAACTCATATGTAAAACGGCAATCTGACTCAGTAAGGTATAAACGGCCCATTTTTACAGGCATACCCGTTTGACGTGTCCAGACTACGGCTTGTCTATCGCGTTGCATTTTGCGTATTTACTTAAATAGTGAGCCGCTATTAATCTTGTTCATTAAGGGCTCATCTGGGCCTAAACACAGCTTTAAACCCACTATATTGGCTAAACTTTGCAGGCTTGAAAGGTGCATATCACCGGCTTTTTTGGCTCTTGAGAGAGATTCAGCTGAAAGACCTGCTCGTTCTGCCAGATCTTTTTGTTTAAGACCTTTACGTTTAGCAAGCTCTAAAATTTGTGTAAGCAATTGTGTGGTTACGCTCATTGACTTGACTCTTATATCAATAGATACGAAAATATTAGAACATATTGATATATAAGTCAATCCATTGAATTGATCTTAATATCAATTGCCAAACAAATTAAGCATTAATTGATTATAAAGTCAATTATATAACTCTATGAAGCTGTAAAACTTAAATAAGTGATAACTTAAAGCAAAACAAGTGAAACCCAGCACCCCTACCATTTACTAATATCTGTTGATTAGCCTTGATTTAGCAGGGTTAAAATTCAAAATGTAGTAAAAACTCACTATTCATATCAATTTGTTTACCAAAACTAACAACGCCTTTACCGTGTAGAGATATCTCTTCTCTCCTTAGAAAAATCGGATTAGCGTTATCCATTTGTATATACGTTCCATTTGTACTTTCATCTTCAAGTATGAACTTACCACGGCGAGATGTAATATTAGCGTGAAATCTTGAAACCAGGTTTGAATCAATCCTGCGGTCACACTGTTTATCGCGTCCAAATGTATACACTTCTGAACCCGCATCAAGTAAGTGCGTTTTATTTTGATAGCAGAGACTCAAAGGTCGTTCATTAATGAGTGCAATATTGTCACTGATTAGGGTCGACATTCGTGTAACGTTATTTGACTCCCACATCACTTCAACAATTGATATCTCTTCGGATTTTCCTTTCACATGAACAGAATCAATTTCACGACACTTAGCTATTAGTGGCTCCAGGCTTAGCTTTTGTTTAACAAACTCTGTGGTAATAATTTGTCGTGCTTTTGCAACTCCAGCCATTCTTGCGGCAAGGTTAACCGCATCGCCAAAGATATCGCCATCGCTTTGCAAAATGGCAGGCCCCCAGTTGAGACCGATACGAAAAACCAGGCCTACACCATTTTGCACCGGTTGTTGCTCCATCATTTCGTGAATTGCACAGGCACACAAAATAGCTTTATCTGCACTTAAAAACCGACACATGACTTCATCACCAATGGTTTTAACAACCACACCCTGATGATTTTTGATGACATCAATTGCTAAAGTGATCGCTCCTCCAATCATCTGGTTTGCAACAAAATCACCCAAACGCTCATATAAACGCGTACTTCCTGCAACATCAGCAAACATAACAACGAAGTTCTGCTGTGCTTTATTCATAAAATTTGAGGCCCAATACTGTGAATAATTAAAGATAACTCATATAAAAAAAGATTATTATAGCGACATCAAACACTAAGACTGATGCTGACCATGAATACAATGAACACTCTACCACCTCTGGAAAAAAGCTGGAAAAACAATCTTTCTGGCGAATTCAACAAAAACTACATGATAAACCTTAACCAGTCATTACAAAATGGGATAGATAAAGAAGAAGATATTTTCCCGCCGCAAGAGCTTTGGTTTAATGCATTGAATAGTACGCCACTAGATAAGGTAAAGGTGGTAATACTTGGTCAGGACCCCTACCCAACACCAGGGCATGCCCATGGTTTATGCTTTTCAGTTATGCCAGATGTTAGACCACTGCCAAAGTCTCTCATTAATATATATAAAGAATTACAGACCGATATTGGCATAACCAATGTAAATGGTAACCTGCAAAGCTGGGCAGACCAGGGAGTATTAATGCTTAATAGTGTATTAACGGTTAGAAGTGGACAGGCAAATGCTCACCAGGGAAAAGGCTGGGAGGTTTTCACTGATAAAATCATATCACTGGTTAATGAGCTTGAACGACCCGTTGTGTTTGTACTTTGGGGGGCCTACGCACAGAAGAAGGGAGCCATGATTGATGAGAAAAAACATTTAGTGATACGCTCTCCTCACCCATCTCCTCTATCTGCTTATCGTGGTTTTTTTGGCAGCAAGCCGTTTTCCAGGATTAATAGTTTTTTGAGCGAACACGGGCAGAGCGAAATTAACTGGCAAGTCTAGTTCTTAATCATCTCGGTAAATGCTCAGGACAATAAAACGCTTAAAGAGGTGTCAGTCACCGGTTAATCTCCCTAAGTAAATACAAAAATCAGCGCCGCCAAACTCGGGATAATGCTGGTTTTTAAGTGCTGTAATACCATTGATTCCCCTGACAAATTCGGGGGCTCACCCTAAGCCTGTGAAAAGTTTAAACTTTCTCTAATATACACCTATGTTTTAACCCTCATTTTTAGTATAATCCGCGCCTTCGTTTTAAACAGATTATGTGTTGCCTGTAAAAGCTATAGCTTTTTAATACTAAGTAACTTTAATAACTTCTTATAAGTTACTGATTAATCTGGCTTTACAAGCACATTGGTTGATTCAGTTTGACTCAATCAACAACAATATTATTTAACTTATTTAAGAGTAAGAACATGACAGATCTATCTCGTTACAGAAATATCGGCATATTCGCCCACGTAGACGCGGGTAAAACCACCACTACAGAGCGTATCCTGAAACTAACTGGTAAAATTCATAAAACCGGTGAAGTTCATGATGGCGAATCGACAACTGACTTTATGGAGCAGGAAGCTGAGCGCGGTATTACTATCCAGTCAGCTGCAACGACTTGTTTCTGGGATGATCACCAGTTCAACATCATCGATACACCGGGACACGTTGACTTCACAATCGAAGTTTACCGCTCTCTTAAAGTATTAGATGGCGGTGTAGGTGTATTCTGTGCATCTGGCGGCGTTGAACCTCAGTCTGAAACTAACTGGCGCTATGCAAACGAATCAGCGGTTGCTCGTGTTATCTTCATCAATAAGATGGACCGTATTGGCGCTGACTTCTACCGCGTTGTTAAGCAAATCGAAGATGTTCTTGCTGCTACTCCACTAGTTATGGTTCTGCCAATTGGCGCAGAAGACCAATTGAAAGGTATAGTTGACCTTATTACCCGTAAAGCATGGGTATGGGACGATTCAGGCCAACCTGAAAACTACACAATAGAAGACGTACCAGCTGATATGGTTGATGACGTTGAAGAATGGCGCGAAAAATTAATCGAGACTGCTGTTGAGCAGGACGATGACTTGATGGAAGCTTACCTGGAAGGTAACGAGCCTTCTGAAGAAGACCTTAAGCGTTGCATCCGTAAAGGCACTATCGCACTAGACTTCTTCCCTACTTACACAGGTTCAGCATTTAAGAACAAAGGTGTTCAACCCATGCTTAACGCGGTTGTTGATTACCTACCTTGTCCAACTGATGTTCCACCTCAACCAGAAGTTGATGAAGAAGGCGAAGAAACAGGCGAATTCGCAATCGTTGATGCATCTAAGCCAGTTCGTGCATTAGCATTCAAAATTATGGATGACCGTTTTGGTGCACTTACTTTCGTACGTATCTATTCAGGTACGGTTAACAAGGGTGATACATTAGTTAACACCTTTACTGGCAAGAAAGAACGTATCGGCCGTATGGTTATGATGCACGCTGACAAAGCTGAAGAAATCAGCAGCTGCCAGGCGGGTGACATTGTTGCATTCGTTGGTTTGAAGAATGTTCAAACGGGTCACACATTAGCTGACGAGAAGAACCCAGCAACATTAGAACCTATGGTATTCCCTGATCCCGTTATTTCTATCGCGATCTCACCTAATGATAAAGGTGGTTCTGAGAAAATGGGTCTAGCACTATCTAAGATGGTTCAGGAAGATCCTTCATTCTACGTAAACACTGATGAAGAATCGGGTGAAACAATCTTACGTGGTATGGGTGAGCTTCACCTTGATATTAAGATTGATATCCTTAAGCGTACTCACGGTGTTGACGTTACAGTGGGTAAACCTCAGGTTGCTTACCGTGAAACGATTACACAGAAAGTTGAAGACAGCTACACACATAAGAAACAGTCTGGTGGTTCTGGTCAGTTTGGTAAGATCGATTACATCATTGAGCCAGGTGAAGCAAACTCAGGTTTTGAGTTTGAGTCAAAAGTTACTGGTGGTAATGTACCTCGTGAATTCTGGCCTGCTGTAGAGAAAGGTTTTGCAAGCATGATGGATAAAGGCGTTTTAGCTGAATACCCATTGTTAGATGTAAAATTCACTCTTATGGACGGTGCTTTCCACGCAGTTGACTCCTCTGCTGTTGCTTTTGAAATTGCAGCTAGAGGTGCTTACCGTCAGTCTATAGCTAAAGCAGCCCCTCAAATCATTGAGCCAATCATGAAAGTTGACGTTTTCACACCAGAAGATCACGTAGGTGATGTTATTGGTGACTTGAACCGTCGTCGTGCAATGATTCAGGGCCAGGAAGCCGGCCCAACTGGCGTACGCATTAAAGCTGATTGCCCACTAAGCGAAATGTTTGGTTACATCGGTGATTTACGTACAATGACTTCAGGTCGTGGTCAGTTCTCTATGGAGTTCTCACACTACAGCCCATGTCCGAAGAACGTTTCGGAAGAAGTTATTAAAGAAGCACAGGAACGTAAAGCAAACAAATAAACCTTGTTTCTTTAGCGTTTTATAAAAAGGGCCCCATATGGGGCCCTTTTTTATGCATGTTATAAAATTTCCTGCTAACATCTTCCGATGAATAGTACTTGACTATTTTACTCAGGAATTCTATAACAGAAGTTGTAACACAAATGAAAACATCTACCCCACCCCAGGAGACCGTCATGCATATTCGAGTCACAACAGATCCTATTTCACTGAATGAAGTTGAGAACCTTTCCAGCCACCCATGCCACTATGAAGGTGATGGAACGAATGGTCTTGAAATTTACTTTGAAAACCAGGCAAATATGGATAATTTTCTACAATGGAAAAAAGATGAAGATCACAAAATTACGCTACAGGGTAATAACAGCGATGACTATATAGCAGAAGGTTAAAAACACTAATATTAAAAACTAAATGATAAAACCACTCGTGGTTTAAGGAGCTCGCCATGTTCCGCAGACTTAATTTTTTACTTCCGAATGCCCGATTAGCTCAAAACGTCGTTAATGAGCTAATCAACCTGGGGGTGAATTCTAAAAACATTCATACCTACTCTGAGCATAATATGCCAACCGGCTCATTAAACCCCGCGACAAAAAACCAGGTTAATGACGAAGCACAACAAATTGAAAACATATTCTGGAATGGCAACCTGCTATTATTTTTTATTTTTTTAACTATTTTTCTGATTTCAATCGTCTCGCAACAAATCTCGTTAGCGTTATTATCACTAGGTGTAATGATTATAAGTTTTTCAGCAGGATACATTTTTGTAAAGAATATCCCGCACACACATCTTGGAAACTTCAAACATGCTGTTAGCCATAATGAGTTACTGGTTATGGCAGATGTACCTAATGAGAAGGCAGGATACATTGAAAATAAAATACACCGACATCATCCTGCGGCATTTGAGGGTGGTAGCTCATGGGCAATAGAAAGTGTAGATGTTTGATAAAAACATCGCGCGAGGCAAAGGTGGATCGGCTTTGCTAGATCCACCCTACCCGTGTATTTCAAGATGACATTTGATCAGGTAAAAGACCTTTACTGCTTTTTAAACAAGTCTTTAATTATATCTTCAACCTGCCCGGCTGATGGTCGAACTTTATGATTTGTACTTGCATAATACCAGAACAAAACGCCTTTCTTATCAATCAACAACAACGAAGGATGAGGTAATTACTTATCATTCCCAATTCCATATAGCATGGTTATTTTTAAATCTTAATCACTTAAAAAAACATAGTTTTTGACCGAAACGGCGTTTGGTATTATTCATACTTACCAGGTTATCAGGCGATATAGCAACTAACTGTATATTGTATTTATCGAGCTCTGGCAACAAAGCCTGGTAATCACTTAACTGATCAATGCAGTATGGGCACCAGTCACCACGATAAAACAATAATAAAACTGCATTATCATTTCTAAAATCACTTAAAGATACCTTGTTTTCATCACCACCAGGCAAACTAAAATCAGGTGCCATTTCACCAACTTTAATACTCACTCCAGAAAAGTCAGCATAACTTTTTTTAGCATTAAGGGTATTTTGCACAACAGGTTCAATTGAGCAAGCGCTTAAGAACTGTGAAATGACGACTAAAATAGAGGTAAGAAAGTTTTATTCATATAAAGATCCTTTAAAATATAAACCAGATTTAACTTCCAGGCGATAAACCTTAAGCATAAACTATCTTTAAAAGATTAGTTTTAAGCTCTATCGGGTACACACTTAAAAAATTTTATTTAAACCAAAATGATTCGATTACAAGCAGTAAAATAGGTTCCGTCTAATTCTTATGTATGAACTATATTCTTTGAACTGGAAAACAAACCTTACAAAATTACACGTTCTGGTTTTTTAGAAACAACTCTGCCAGTTGCAAATCAAAAGCCCGGGTAATTTTCAAGTTATCTTCGTGGGCCTCAAACAATAACGGCGCATAACCCGCTAGCTCCATAGCAGAAGCATCATCAGTTACCGGCATATTACTTTCATCTGCTTTGATAAGCGCGTTCATTAATAAATCTAAACGAAACATTTGTGGGGTAAGTGCATGCCATAAGCCATCACGATTAACCGTTTTATGAACACGATTATCACTACCTGAGCGCTTCATAGTATCTCTCACTGGTAGAGCAAGCAAACCACCATCATGACTCTGTACAGCGCTTTTAATCAAGCCCTTAATATCTTCTGCCCGCACACATGGCCTTGCCGCGTCATGCACTAGCACCCATATTTCTTCAGCCGTATTTGATTCATTAGCCAGCATCTTAAGTGCATTTAAAACAGAGTCACTACGCTCTTTACCACCTTTAGCAATTAATAAAGGTTTTTCAGTTGTGTAGTTTAAATCAGGCCAATACTCATCTGATTCACTAATAGATAGCACCACACCTGTTATTTCACCTAGTGATAACAACCTATCGAGGGTATGTTCTATAACGGTTTTATTATGTAGAGGTAAATACTGTTTTGGCCGATCGGCCTGCATGCGTTTGCCGACACCTGCTGCGGGTATAATTGCCCAGAACTGTTTATTTGGCATTTAACGAATAGTCCCTGGTTGGATCGAACGAAGTAGATCCTCAATATTCAAAGGGCTCATAATGCTAGATCCGCAACGCTTTACCCAGCCTATAAATATTCTAATCGGTTGGCTTAATAATTTGATAGAAGGTTTCATCTTTACCGATCATACCCATTTCACTACGAGCACGTTCTTCAATAGCATCATACCCCTGCTTTAAATCTTCAACTTCAGCAGCCAATGACGCATTTCGGTCTTCTAACTGTTTTTTATGCTGTTGTTGTTTTTCGACTTCTTTTTGCAGGTGCAGTACTTCAGGTACACTGCCATCACCCACCCAAAGTTTATACTGCAATAACAGCAACATAACGATGAGTAGTGGTAGTAGCCATTTCAAAAAAATCGCCTGGATAGTTACTTAAGGTGTTTAAAAGCAGACTTGCCTGCATAAACCGCTTTATCACCCAATGTTTCTTCGATGCGTAATAGCTGGTTATATTTAGCAACACGATCTGAACGAGATAATGAACCGGTTTTAATTTGCCCAGTACAGGTAGCAACACATAAATCAGCAATTGTACTGTCTTCTGTTTCACCTGAACGATGCGAAACTACAGCCGTGTAACCAGCATCGTGCGCCATATTAATAGCATCTAGTGTTTCGCTTAAAGTACCAATCTGGTTAAACTTAATTAATATAGAGTTAGCTATACCTTTATCAATACCTTCTTTGAAGATTTTTGTATTAGTTACATACAAATCATCACCAACCAGCTGAACCTTATCGTTTAGGCGCTCAGTTAACTTAGCCCAGCCTTCCCAATCTGCTTCATCAAGACCATCTTCAATAGTAATAATTGGATACCTTTCCACCCAGTCAGCAAGGAAATCTATCATTTCCTCAGCAGATAATTTACGGTTTTCTGAAGCTAAATCATACTTACCATCTACATAAAACTCAGAGCTTGCAACATCTAGACCCAGGTAGATATCTTTACCTGCAACATAACCGGCCTTTTCAATTGCTTCTAAAATAACTTCAATAGCTTCTTCGTTTGAAGACAGATTAGGAGCAAAACCACCTTCATCACCTACGGTTGTAATCATACCGCGATCAGATAATACTTTTTTAAGTGCATGAAAAACTTCTGTACCATAGCGTAATGCTTCTTTGAAGCTTGGTGCGCCAACTGGCAAAATCATGAATTCCTGCAGGTCTACACTGTTATCTGCATGTGAGCCACCGTTAATGATATTCATCATAGGTACTGGTAACTTATAGGTTCCTGTACCCAGGTATTCAAATAAATCTTTCTTTTCAAAGTTAGCAGCCGCATGCGCTGATGCTAAGGAAGCAGCTAAAAGTGCATTAGCACCTAAACGCTCTTTGTTCTCAGTGCCATCCAATTTAATCATGATGTCATCTATAGCGCGCTGCTCTCGACAATCAACACCAATTAATGCTTTTTGAATTTCGCCATTCACATTGGCAACCGCTTTAGTAACACCCTTACCCATGTAACGGCTCATATCGCCATCGCGTAATTCTATTGCTTCACGGGCACCTGTAGATGCACCTGATGGAACTGCAGCTCGACCGCGCACACCACTTTCTAAAATCACATCTGCTTCTAATGTTGGGTTGCCTCTTGAATCGAGAATTTCGCGAGCGATTATTTGCTTAATTTTTGACATGTTTTCCTCAATACTTTCATGTATTTACGATTGTTTTCTAAATAGTTTATTACTTTAATTTTTGTTAAATTCTGGGTCATACAATACGTATGTTCTCATACTCAATATTACGCTTTCGGTCATTCTGAGAGACAAACGAAGATTTTTTAAAGTTCGGTCTCTTCAAATGGCGATGACTTAACTAGCTCGTCAATACCTTTCAAGCGTGCTAACAAGCTCTCCATTTTTCCTAGTGGCCAGGCATTTGGGCCATCACTTAAAGCATTTGCCGGGTCTGGGTGAGTTTCCATAAACACACCGGAAATTCCAGCAGCCATTGCGGCACGAGCCAGTACGGGAACATGCTCACGTTGTCCACCTGAAGTTGTTCCTTGCCCGCCGGGTAACTGCACTGAATGTGTTGCATCAAATACAACAGGGCATTCTGTTTCACGCATAACAGCAAGTGCACGCATATCAGAAACCAGGTTGTTATAACCAAAGGACACCCCACGATCACAAACCATTATCTGGTTATTACCCGTCGTTCTGGCTTTATCAACTACATGCTTCATATCCCAGGGAGCCATAAACTGACCCTTTTTTATATTAATGGGAATTCCAGCAGCTGCAGCTTTTAATATGAAGTTAGTCTGACGACATAAAAATGCAGGTGTTTGAATAACATCAACTACCTCAGCCACCTCGTCCATGGGTGTATCTTCATGCACATCTGTAATAACCGGAACACCCACTTCATCTTTAATTTTTTGCAGTATGCGCAGGCCTTCTGACATACCCAAACCGCGAAAACTATCAATTGATGAACGATTTGCCTTATCAAATGATGATTTATAGATAAATGGGATTCCCAGTTTATCAGTAATTTGTTTCAGTTCTGTTGCAGTACTCAGTGCCATGGCTTCTGATTCGATAACACAAGGTCCGGCCAATAAAAAAAATGGCTGATCTAAGCCTACTTTGAATCCACATAAATCCATTAAGACTTACCCCTTTGATCACGATGAGCGCAGGCAGCTTTAATATAATCAGTAAACAACGGATGCCCCTTACGAGGTGTAGAGGTGAATTCAGGATGGAACTGACAGGCAACAAACCAGGGATGATCAGGTATTTCAATTACTTCTACCAGATTGCCATCAACAGAACGACCAGAGAATTTAAGCCCTTTATCTTCAAGCGCTTCCATAAAGGTATTATTAAACTCATAACGATGACGATGACGCTCAGAAATTTTATCTGATGCGTAGATTTGAGCAATCTTGCTGCCTTTTTGTAACATGCAAGGCTGCGCACCTAAGCGCATAGTTCCACCCAGATCAGAATGCTCATCTCGAGTTTCAGTTTCACCAGACTCAGATTTCCACTCGGTGATTAATGCAATGACCGGATGTGTTGTTGAGCTATTAAACTCAGTACTATGAGCATCAGTCATATCTGCCATGTGACGAGCATATTCAATAACAGCAACTTGCATACCTAAACAAATACCCAGGTATGGAACGCCATTTTCACGGGCATATTTAACTGCAGCGATCTTACCTTCAACGCCACGCTTACCGAAACCACCGGGCACTAAAATAGCGTCCAGTCCTTCAAGCTGACTCAGGTCACCTGCTTCAAAATCCTCTGAGTCAATATAACGAATATTCACTTTAACTTTGTTTTGAATACCCGCATGACTTAATGATTCATTTAATGATTTATACGATTCGGTAAGATCAACATACTTACCCGCCATACCAATAGTCACTTCCGACTCCGGGTTTTCTAGCGCATCGACCACAGCTTCCCAGTCAGACATATCCGCTTCAGGTAACTCCAAATGAAGCTTGTCAGCAACAATTTTATCAAGCCCCTGATCTTGCAACCATTTAGGTATTTTATAGATATGATCAAGGTCTTTGGCAGAAATAACCGCTTTTTCTTCAACATTCGTAAACAGTGAAATTTTACGACGTTCTTCTACAGCAAGGTATTGCTCTGAACGACACAGTAAAATATCTGGTTGTATACCAATGGAACGCAATTCTTTTACAGAGTGCTGCGTAGGTTTAGTTTTTACTTCACCGGCTGAACGTATATAAGGCACCAGGGTCAGATGCATGAAAAGCGCCCTGTCGTGGCCGAGTTCAACGCCCATCTGCCTGATAGCTTCAAGAAAAGGCAGTGACTCAATATCACCAACCGTGCCACCAATTTCAACCATGGCAACATCAGCGCCTTCGGCGCCCTTAATCACACTGCGTTTAATTTCATCTGTGATATGCGGTATAACCTGAACGGTTCCGCCCAGGTACTCACCTCGACGTTCTTTACGAATTACCGTTTCGTATATACGACCCGAAGTAAAGTTACTTGCTTGTGAAGTACGTGAATTTACAAATCTTTCATAGTGACCCAGATCAAGGTCTGTTTCTGCACCATCGTCGGTTACATAAACCTCACCATGTTGAAACGGACTCATAGTGCCGGGATCAACATTTATATAGGGATCAAGCTTAAGCATTTTTACTGTGAGGCCTCGGGCCTCAAGAATAGCGCCAAGGGAGGCAGCAGCGATCCCTTTACCAAGAGAAGAAACCACACCACCGGTGATAAATATATATCGTGTCATCAGGTTAATTTTTTTCTTATAGAACGGGTTTAGGGGGCTTACGAATTGGCGTGTATATTAGCAAAATATTATTGATTTCTCAATGACTTGTATGGCTTTTTACTTAACTAACCTGAGTCGAGTGATACAGATTCAATACGCGAGGTTTCTATTAAGAAAACTAACCATGATATGAATTAACTAAGATCAAGCGTTTATTGTTGTGAATTTTTCTCAGGCTTGAGTCATAATCAACCCAGGAGAGCCTGCAAATTTAAAAACCTCTCTCTGTGAAACATTATATAAACAACATTAACTATGCTAATTAACTCTTTGATTTTAAATGAATCATAACCATAAAATATATTTATGAGTCTAATCAACGAATACCATAAACAACTATCTAAAAAAAACTACCAGCTCGATCCGGAGCAACAGAATGCTGTGGAAGTTCTTGCACAGTTACAGTTTCAACTAACTGAACATTTAAAATACAAGCAAACTTTTACTTATCGACTCAGGTCGTTTTTCGGGCTACCCACGGCCAAATTATCAGGCTGCTATATTTGGGGAGGTGTCGGACGTGGCAAGACCTGGTTGATGGATATGTTCTTTGATAGCTACGATAGCAATTCTATAATTGGTGAACGTAAAATCAGGCTTCATTTCCATCACTTCATGCAAGCTATACATGACCAGTTAAGTCTAATAGAAGATCAAACAAAACCACTCACACATATAGCCAAAGCTTTTGCCAAACGATATCAACTTCTTTGCCTGGATGAGTTTCATGTTTCAGACATTACAGATGCAATGCTTCTTTATGGTTTACTAGAAACATTACTTGAGGAAGGTGTTGTGCTTGTAGTTACTTCAAATCAGGCACCTGAAAATCTATATAAAAATGGCCTACAACGTGAGCGTTTTTTACCCGCAATTGAGATAATCAAAGAGCATTGTCAGATCATGCATTTAAATGGTGATGTAGATCATCGGTTACGCCTCCTGGAGAAGGCCGACACCTGGTACCTGCTATCCGAGAGCAACAACCAGACCCTTGAGGAGCGTTTTCTCGAACTTAATACCTGCCCCGCACAACGAAATTACAAAATGCATATCAATTATCGTATTATTGAAACCATACTATATACTAACGATATAGTATGGTTAGATTTTGAAGTAATTTGTGGTAACACACGAGGTTCAGCTGACTATATTGAAATTGCTCGACAATTTCATACCGTGTTTATCAGCAATATTCCAAAAATGAATGATGGTCATAATGACAGGACAAAACGCTTCATAAATATGATTGATGAATTCTACGATCGAAATGTTAACCTGCTCAGCAGTGCAGAAGCTAAACCTGATGAGCTATACTCAGGTAAACAGTATGCGTTTGAATTTCAACGCACAGTTAGTCGCCTATTAGAAATGCGTAGCCACGAATACATGCAAAGATCGCATAATATAAGTTAGAATAACATTACTAGAATGTAGAGATAGGACACGGGTTAACGAGCCTCTGATAAACTTTTTATGTGGAATCAGTAATTAATTGAATATTATGCGTTTACTAATCACTTTTTTATTACTGCTATTGGTTAGTAGTCAAACTTTAGCGGCTCATACAGACACTGAAGACGCCCTTATATTTGATGACACACCTCTCAAAGAAGACCTGCACTTACCTGACTGGTTTAGCCTGAGCTTTCTAGACTTGCAAGATAGCCTTGATGATGCGTTAAAAGAAGGCAAGAAAGGCATTATTCTATATTTTGGCCGTAAAGACTGTGCTTATTGTCTGTCGTTACTCGAGGTGAACTGGGGAGACCCGGCAATCATTAAATTCACCAAAGAACACTTTAATGTTATTGCTATAGATGTTCGTGGTGACCGTACCATCACAGATTTTGATGGTAAAATATGGAGTGAAAAAAGCTTTTCCTCACATAAAAAAACCAACTTTACCCCCTCATTACTCTTTTATAACGCGAAAAGCCAATTAGCATTAAAACTACCTGGCTATAGACCAAAGTATCAATTCAGAGCCGCATTAGAGTATGTTGCCGATAGGCACTACTATCATGAAACATTTCGACAATATTTAACCCGGGCAGAAGCAGCACTGAGTTTTGGCTCTGAAGAACTTAATGAACATGATAGTTTTTTACCACCGCCTCACAATCTTGATCGAACCAAAAAATCACCTGATATGGACATTCGAAAGCCCATGGTTGTATTTTTTGAGCACCCTAGCTGCCATGCCTGTGACATCTTGCATGGAGACACACTAAACAAACCCGGTGTTACTAAACAATTATCCAGCATAGATGTGGTGCAAGTTAACACTGCAGACAACAGCCCCATTATCACTCCGAGCGGAAAAAAAACGACTTCTAGTGAATGGGCAGATGATTTAAAGCTTACTTTTGCACCCAGCCTGGTATTTTTTGATGAATCAGGAAAGGAAATTTTACGTGTAGAATCTGTTATTCGTTTATATCGACTTAACAAGGTATTACGCTATGTAATAGGCAAAAAGTACAAACAATATCCCACCTTCCAGGCCTGGCTACATGAAGTACGAAGCAAACAAAGTGATAGCAGCAAAAAATGAATCAGTTAAAAGTAACTCAGGCAGTTGAAAAAATTTGCAGCACAGGCTGCACTGCTGTCAATGCCATAATTCAAACATTAGAAGCTGGTAAAAGAATTGAAGGTACTGAAGATTTTAATGAAACAGAAGTTATAGCATTAAAAAATGAGTTGAAGTCAATTATGGCTGTTTATGACCATAAACCTGAGTAGGCAAAGTTTTATTTTGTTATTTAGGTGTCTTAAAAGCCTGTAAATGTCCGCTCTGCCCTTTTAACTCACCCCAACCTTTAACATCAAACTGAATAATTGCAACACTACACGTTGGCATATCATTCACACTCTGTTCGATAAAATAATTTACAACATCACTCATGCCTGGGTTATGCCCGACAACCATAACACATGAATATTCATCAGGAGTCGACTGTAAAACTTTTGCGATATCTTGATGAGATGCAAGGTATAGCGCATGGTTCTGAATTATCGCACTATCTGGTGTTAAGTGATTTTTATATTCTGTTGAAGTTTCCAATGCACGCACTGCATCACTACTAATAATTTTTTCTACACAACTACCTGGTTGTATTTTTATAGCCATTGTAGATGAATCAATATAACCTCTGTTATTTAGAGGCCTGTCAAAATCACTTACACCAGGTTGATTCCAGTCAGATTTTGCGTGCCTGGCAAAATAAACTGTTTTCATAATTACACCATTATTTTAATCATATATTAGAGTAGGTATTGTGAAGTAAATCCACCAGTAGTTGCAACTAAAAAACACTACTTCTCTTTCAGTATCGCCGCCAACTCTGGAATACATGAACCACAATTTGTCCCCGCCTGTAATACATTGCCAATGGCTTGTACAGAATCGAGATTACATTCTTCAATAGCTTTTAATATTGTATTACGGCCAACGCCAAAACAGGCACAAATACTAGCCCCAGCATCATCACTTGCCTCACCAGGGCGACCTGATAGTAAAAATGCCTTATCTTTATCATTTAAACTTTTCTTATCAAATAATGCCATTAACCAATCACGATTGGGAAGATGCTGATCAGGGCTTATAAAAATACAACTTTCTAATTTATCACCTACCAACCGCGCTGCACGGTATCGGCTGGCTGATTGATCAAAATATTCCATCCACGAGACATCGGTTTCATGCGCACACAATAAATAACGTGCATTTTCAGCCCAGTTGTCAGGGGTTTCATTTCCAGCGATTTCATAACGCCACAATAAATGCCCCTTATTTAAATTCCAGTAATCCTGAGATGATAGATCAAGTTGTCGACTTGATAACAAAAAGCCATACCAGGTTTTCTCTGCCGGTTTTATTGATACAGGTGTATGCTTAAACTCCGGCTGCCCAGAAAAAGGATCACGATCGGGGTTTACTAACTTTCCTACAACTGCATTCGAAGCGTATTGATCATTCCAGTGCATAGGCACAAAAAGCATACCTTTTGGCACATCATCAGTAATACAAGCCCTGACCGTTATCTCTCCCCAGGCACTGGCAATATTAACTAAATTATCAGTTTTTATATTATTTAGCTTGGCATCATCACTATGTATCTGTACAAATGCTTCAGGTATATGTGTAGAGAGTTTTGGTGATTTACCTGTGCGCGTCATGGTATGCCATTGATCACGAATTCTACCGGTGTTTAGTATTAATGGATAAAGATCAGAAACTGGGTTCGCCACGCCTTTAGGCTCAATTGGAATCATCTGCGCCTTACCAGATGCAGTATAAAATTTACCATCTGCAAACAACCGCTTCGTTCCTGATAACTGATTGAATTTTACTGGCCATTGTGTGGGTATAAATTGCTCATAGCCTTTGGCATCTAAATCTGAAAACAATGAAATATCAAAATCACGCGAACCATTATTTTCTTTGCCACTTAATGCAGCATACTCTGTAAATATATCTAGTGGTGACTGGTAGTTAAAGCCTTCCTTAAACCCCATTTGCGTGGCCACCTGAGAGATTATTTTCCAGTCGGGTAATGCCATTCCAGGTGCTTCTCTAAAAGAACGTTGACGTGACAAGCGTCTTTCAGAATTAGTCACCATACCATCACGCTCACCCCAGGTGCTGGCTGGCAATAAAACATGCCCCATCTCTGTAGTATCAGTACTTTGCATACAATCCTGAACCACTAAAAATTCACAATGAGATAACGCCTTACGCACCCGATTATTATCCGGCATACTAACTGCGGGGTTGGTACCAATTATCCATAGGGCTTTAATTTTGTTGTCTAAAATTGCTTCAAATAATTCAACTGCTTTATAACCCGGTTTATCTGCAATATGTGGTGACTGCCAGTGTTGTTGCACTAAATTTCGATGTTCCGGGTTCTCTAAATCCATATGTGCCGTTAACTGATTGGAAAGGCCACCGACCTCTCTTCCCCCCATGGCATTAGGCTGACCTGTTAATGAAAAAGGCCCCATACCCGGACGCCCAATACGACCAGAAAATAAATGACAATTAATAATAGCATTTACTTTGTCTGTACCCGAACTACTCTGGTTTATACCCTGAGAAAATAAAGTTACAACTTTTTCTTTAAGTGCGAATAACGCGTAAAAATCTTCTAACTGCTGTTTCGTTAATCCACAGATTTCTGAAACTTTATTAATATCAGAAGACGATTGATAGGCAGCATCTAAAGATGCTTCCATACCATCTACACATTTATCTATAAACAGCTTATTAATTTCACCCTGATCATTTAAATAAGTTAGCAGACCGTTAAATAAAACAGAGTCCTTGCCTGAATTTATTGCAAGGTGCATATCTGCAATATCACAAGTTGCAGTTTTTCTTGGGTCGATAACTACAATCTGTAGCCCCGGATTATCAATTTTTGCCTGTCGTAACCGTTGAAAAATTACAGGATGACACCACGCTGTGTTGGAGCCCACTATAACAATCAGGTTGGTTCGCTCTAAGTCATCGTAACTACAAGGAACACTATCGGCTCCATACGCTCTCTTTTGAGCTGCAACAACCGAAGACATACACAAGCGCGAATTAGTATCGATATTTGCATTACCAACAAAGCCTTTCATAAACTTGTTCGCAACGTAATAATCTTCCGTTAATAACTGTCCAGAAACATACATTGCAACAGAATCACGGCCATATTCATTTATATAAGATTTAAAACGAGAAGCAACCAGGCTTAGTGCATCATCCCATGGAACCTGCATTCCATTAATTTGAGGCTGTAACATCCGCCCTTCATCATCCAGGGTGTCTACTAAGGCAGCACCTTTCGAGCATATACGCCCAAAATTTGAAGGATGATCAGGATTTCCGCGCACTTTGAATTCAGAGTTCTCCTGACTAACAATAATTCCACAGCCAACACCACAATAGGGACAGGTTGTTTTTGTCAGCTCGATATTATTCTCATCTTTATTTGTCATGTAGCTCTCTGAATTAAGAAATCTGGTTTAATTTATCTGCTTAAAATAACCATGTTAAATATTTATGCTCCGATACCTGGGTACCGTTTGTCTAAATTACTAAATACTAATATAGCAGTTAAACATAGTATTACCTAATACAAATTAACGTACTATTACTGTTGAAATAAACGTATTTAAGAGGCTTTTCATTAAGTTAGCTTAAGCAATTCACATAGATTTTAAGATTAAAAATTGTGCTGAAATTAAGCAATTAATTTATTTAATTACTAATATAAATATTTTCAATTATCTAACTGATCGATCTAACTTATATATTGGTATACAAATCACAAGAGGCACTTACAGCACAACTAGTTATATAGCGCATTATTCAGCTATAGAACACCTACTGTCTATAGCGGTAATACGTCCTTAGTCAACACAATCGGAGTTAATCTATGTCAAAAACCTGGGTTGTGGTTGCGGAAAGCAGCCGTGCAAAAATATACGAAGTTGATAGCAATAAATCTAAAAAAACACTTAAAGAGATAGAAGGTTTTATACACTCAGTTAGTAGAAGTCACAAACAACAACTTACTGGTAGTCAACAAAGGGAAAGCAGACACTCGTTACTAACTACCTCTCTTGATTCAGGCAAAGGCCAGCAACGAATAGAATTTGCAAGATCGATTGGTGAGCATTTAAATACAGCTAGAAACAAAGGCAAGTTTAATAAGTTAATTTTAATGTCGCCTCCCAAGTTTTTAGGTGACCTTAGAAAAAACCTTGGTAACGAAACAAACAAATACGTAGTATCTGAGATAGATAAAAATTTAGTACGCCACAAGCTGAAAGATATTCAGTCGCATATCCCAATGACCTACTAACATGTTATAGCTTATAACCAAAAGCGGCCCAACAGGGCCGCTTTTTTACATATATCAAATAGCTAATAAATTATTTAAGAAAGCTTATCATCGGCAACATGGTAACTTGGATCTTCCATCCGATTTACTTCTACCAAATCACCCGCCTTATCAAGTAACACCGTGCATTCTTCTGAAAGGTGTCTGAGATGTAATGTTTTACCTGCTTTAATATAACGTACAGCTAAATTATCTATAGCTTCTATTGCAGAGTGATCTGCTACACGAGAGTTTTTAAATTCAATAATGACATCATCCGGATCTTCTTTCGGGTTAAAGAGCTCTCGGAAATTTTTAACTGAACCGAAAAATAATGGACCATTTAACTCGTAAACTTTAGAGCCCTTATCATCGATATAACTAACAACATTGATATGCTTTGCGTGTTCCCATGCAAAAACAAGAGCTGATACGATAACACCTACTACAACAGCTATTGCTAAATCACTAGCTACTGTAACACCAGACACTAAAACTAAAACAAAAGCATCATGACGTGGGATTTTTCTAAATATACGCACACTCGACCATTCAAATGTACCTATAACCACAATAAACATAACGCCTACAAGGGCAGCCATTGGGATTTGTTCAATTAAACTTGAAGCAAATAATATGAAAGCCAGGAGAAATAATGCAGCTGATATACCCGATAAGCGTTGATGACCACCAGAGTTAACATTGATCATGCTCTGACCAATCATCGCACAACCACCCATTCCCCCAAAGAAACCGGTTACTGTGTTAGCTATACCCTGCCCTACACACTCACGGTTACCGCGACCTCGTGTATTAGTAATTTCATCTATTAATGTCAGTGTTAACAATGATTCAATTAAACCTATAGCTGCAAGAATAATGGCATATGGAAATATTATCTGTAGTGTTTCAAGATTAAAAGGTACGGCGGGGATATGAAATTGTGGCAACCCACCCTCTATAGATGCCATATCTCCCACAGTATTGGTATCAATATTAAAACCAATTACCATTAGTGAAACAACGACAATTGCCGCTAGTGAAGAAGGTATAGCAGTGGTTAATTTAGGCAGGTAATGAATAATTGCCATGGTTAAGGCAATTAAACCTGCAAACATTAATAGTGGCTCACCGGTCATCCACTGGGAAACGCCATCAACATCAACCTTAAAGCTCTTTAATTGCGCCAGAAAGATAACAATCGCAAGGCCATTAACAAAGCCCAACATAACCGGGTGTGGCACGATACGAATAAACTTACCCAGCTTAAACACACCTGCAAGAATTTGTAATAAACCAGTAAGCACAACGGTGGCAAACAGGTATTCAACACCATTTGTCGCTACTAACGCGACCATAACTACCGCCATAGCACCAGTAGCACCTGAAATCATACCAGGGCGCCCACCAAATATTGACGCTAATAAACCCACCATAAATGCCGCGTATAATCCTACCAGTGGCTCTACACCTGCTACAAAGGCAAAAGCAACTGCCTCAGGAACCAGAGCAAGGGCAACTGTTAGACCTGAGAGGACTTCATTTTGAACACATACTCGATTTTCGCATCCCAGACGGAACATAGGTTTGACCTTTATTTAGATTACAACTATTTAAGGGCGCGGATTGTAGCAGAATTGGGGGGTTGTTGATATGGCTCAAATAGACAGCCCGATAATGAAAAAAGGCCGAAAACCATTAAAATGGTAGTTCGGCCTTTTATGCATCCCACTTTAAGAAAAGCGGGATAGTTTGTAACTTTAAGCGTTAGCTTCTAAACGAGCTGTAATCGCATCAATTACTGACTGGCTAGATGTAGCATTAACAGAAACCAGGTTGCCTTCTTTTTCATAGAAACCAACTAATGGAGCTGTTTGCTCATTAAATACGTCTAAACGGTTACTAATAGCTTCTTCAGTTTCATCATCACGCTGTACTACAGCGCCACCACATTTATCACATACACCTTCTGCTTTAGGTGGGTTAGATTTAACATTATAAATTTCACCACAATCAGTACATGTACGGCGAGTTGTTAAACGATCAAGGATAACATCGCGTCCTACCTGAATATCAACAACCATATCCAGCTCTTCGCCAATATTAGCCATTAACACTTTAAGTGCTTCAGCCTGTGGAATTGTACGTGGGAAACCGTCTAACAGGTAACCCGCTTTACAATCGTCTTCTTTTAAACGTTCGCCCATAATACCCATGATTAAATCATCAGATACCAGGTCACCTGCTTTCATAGCTGCTTCTGCTTTTTTACCAAGCTCTGTACCCGCTGCAACTGCAGCACGTAAAATATCACCTGTAGAAATTTGAACAGAACCGTCCATTTTTGTCAGTAATTTAGCTACAGTACCTTTACCCGCACCTGGTGCGCCTAAAAGAATCAGTTTCATATGGTTATCCTCATTAATGTTTTATTGTAATTTGGTCAGCAAGCGCTGCCATAAAAGCTATTTTCTGGAACGAATAATACACCAATTTTAATTAAAACTTGCTCGCTTTCATTTATTGCGGCATAAATTATTTTTTGCATTTAATTAACACCTTATCGCCGTTCAACACACTCAATTCCCTGGCAAATCAAGCTGCATTGAGCCTGCCAGCTCAATTTTCTTCTTTCGTGTTGATTTACGAATCTCATACTCTCTTACACCGGCATCAGATCGTGATTGACATAGCTCAAAATAAACCATTTTTACTGGTCTTCTAGCTCGAGTATATTTGGCTGCCTTTCTATTATCTTCATTGTGCTCCTGTAGACGCCTCTTTAGGTCTGTAGTGATTCCCGTGTAGTAACTATCATCAGCACAATTCAATAAATAAACATACCAGCTCATACTTCACTCTTATGCACGAGACACATATTCCTGTGTTTCAGTATTGACCTTTATATCTTGTCCGACAGCGAGATACTCTGGCACTTGTACTACCAGGCCAGTTGAGAGCGTTGCTGGTTTATTTCGTGCTGAAGATGAAGCGGCTTTCATTGCTGGAGCAGTCTCATCTATAGTCAAAATAACTGTGGTAGGTAACTCTATACCCATTACCTGATCTTCTACCACCAATGCATCAACTCCTTCCAGGCCTTCCATTAAGAACGGTAATTCATCCTGAATATCATCATCTGAGATGGTATATTGCTCATAACTAGTACTATCCATAAACACCCACGCGTCACCCTCACGGTAAAGAGGCTGAACAGCCGTTCGATTAACATCTATAACTTCTACGTTTTCATCACCCAAAAAGCCATGTTCAAACTTTTTCTTTGTAACCAGCACCTGGCCTTTCATTTTATATATGGTATTACCGCTTCGTGACGAGGCGGTTTGACAGAAAACACTCTTGATTACAATATTTTGTCCATCATGATGAATAAATGACCCACGTTTAATTTCATTAGCTTTCATAGTTTATTTTCAATAATTAGGTTTAATTGTCACGTATAATAACGCTTTTTGAACTGGAAGTATCTGTGTCTGAATTTGTAATCGACCAACGCTGGATTAATGACGCTGAACTATTGATGGGGCTGGGCACAGTTCTAGCAGTAGAGCACCGCACTGTGAGCATTATATTTCATGCTACTGGTGAAACTCGTACCTATGCCAAAGAGTCAGCCCCTCTCACCCGTATTCGATTTAATATTGGTGATGAAATAATTGATATTCATAAACGAAAACTCATAGTTGAAGATATATTCGAAGAAGATTTTCTCATCACGTATCAGGTAAAAACAGATAATGATGAGCTTGAGTTGCTCGAAGAGCGCGACCTTGATACATCTATTCAACTAAACAAACCACTCGAACGATTAATCAGTGGCCAGGTAGATAAAAACAAATGGTTTGAGCTACGTTATCAGACATGGCAGAACCTGTTAAAGAATTATAATAGTGATATTAGTGGCTTAACAGGAGCCCGTGCCAGTCTTATTCCGCACCAGCTTTATATTGCGAATGAGGTTGCCAGCCGTTATGCACCTCGTGTTTTACTTGCTGATGAAGTCGGTTTAGGAAAAACCATAGAAGCCGGTTTAATACTTCATCAACAAATGACTCGAGGCCGCGCCAATCGGGTTCTGATTGTTGTACCAGATGCACTCATACACCAATGGTTAGTTGAGTTACTGCGCCGTTTTAATTTATTTTTCAGTATTTTTGATGAGGAACGCTGTCTTGCAATAACCGAAAGCACTGACTTCACAAACCCATTTAATGCAGAACAACAAATTCTTTGTAGTCTTAATTTATTTACGGATAATCCGGATCGATTTGACCAGGTACTCGATACAGAATGGGATTTATTAATTATTGATGAAGCCCACCATCTAGCATGGAGCAAAGAACACGTTAGTGAAGAATATAAACTTGTTGAGCAACTTGCCAGAATAAGTAAAGGTTTACTATTACTTACCGCCACACCAGAACAGTTTGGCAAAGAAAGTCACTTTGCTAGATTACGGCTGCTTGACCCCGACCGTTTTAACGATTATGACACATTTGTACAGCAGGAAAACCAGTACCAGATTATTGCCGATTTAATAGAAAAAATTAGTGCTGGTGAAACACTGTCAGATAGCCTGACCAATCACCTTATGTCTCTAGAAAGTAATATTGATGCAGATTTACTTAAAACTGGGAACCTGTCAAGCCAACAAAAATCAGATATTATTCATCATCTGTTAGATTGCCATGGAACAGGTAGAGTATTATTTAGAAATACGCGTGCTGCCATTCAGGGGTTCCCGGAAAGACGAGTAATATCATATCCATTAGAAACACCTAAAGAATATTTAAAGGCTGTCGATGCAAAAACGACTGACTTACTACACCCTGAACGATTACAAAATTTATCTACTGATTGGACACGGTTTGACCCAAGAGTTAACTGGTTAGTAGATTTATTGAATAAATATAAAACTGAAAAAATACTATTAATCACACACTATGCAGAAACGGCCATAGAGTTATCAAGTGCATTAAAAGTACAGTTCGGTTTAGCTTCTTCAGTATTTCATGAAAACCTAAGTATTGTAGACAGAGATAAACGAGCAGCTGATTTTGCAGATAGTGAAACTGGTGTACAAATTTTAATGTGCTCAGAAATTGGCAGTGAAGGAAGAAATTTTCAATTTTCACATCACCTTGTTCTATTTGACCTGCCTCTTAACCCGGACTTATTAGAACAACGTATAGGGCGACTTGATCGTATTGGTCAAGCACAAACGATTAATATTCACGCACCTTATTTTGAAGCATCAGCTCAACAGAGGTTATTTAACTGGTATCACCATGCATTAAATGCATTTAATACCACCTGCCCCGCAGGCGCTCAAATATATTGCGAAAACGAACAACAACTCATCAAAAATTTAGACACCGAAAAGTATAACGATGAAGAATATGAAGTTTTTGTGGAAAAATGTAAAGATGATTATATTAGCCTTAATCGGGCCATGCATGAAGGGCGTGATCGACTGCTCGAGTACAGTTCATGTAGAAAAGATATTGCCAAAAAAATACAATCAAAAATTGAGAACTTTGAACAAGGCTCACAGTTAAAACCCTATATGAGTGACTTGTTTGACTGTTATGGAGTAAATATTGAAGAACATAAATTAGGCAGTTATATCATCACCCCTGCTGAACATATGATAGGACAATTTCCTGGGTTAAACGATGACGGAATGACGGTTACCTTTGATCGAAAGGTAGCACTAAGCCACGACGATATGCATTTTTTAAGCTGGGATCACCCAATGGTACTCAATGGCATTGATATGTTATTAAGTAATGAGATGGGGAATACTTCTGTTAGTAGTATAAAGTCTAATAACTTCCAGCCAGGGCAGTTATTAATTCAGACCGTACATATTTTAACTATAGAAATTCCCCCTGAGCATCAGCTGGATATTACAAGTGAACAGTTACAGGCCTTACCTATACTAACCACACTCACTGAATCTGGCGAAGATATCAGCTTTCAATTTAGTGAAAATAAATTTAAATCTGTAGCAAAAGCTATCGCAAAACAAATTGTGCAACTTAAAGAGAGCGCCATTAAAAATGGCTTAACAAAAATCACAGACGATATATCTGAACATTCTTCAGAATATTTACAGTCACATTATTCCACTAATTTATTAATATTGGAAAATGAAATAGACCGGTTAACGGCTTTAAAATCAGTCAACCCTCAGGTCAGAGACGAAGAGATTGAGTTTTTTAGTTCTCAGCTTAAGGCGTTTAAATTGGCTTTAGATCACCCTGTTAGCAGGTTGGATTCCATCAGGTTAATTATTACCACGTAAGATCACAAGCATACGTACGCCCTGTAAAATAAATCAATAATTGATAACAACTTATGATGCTTATCAATTATTGGTTTAAATTCAAAAATGTATTTCTTGCAGGTGCATAAGAAAAAACATGAAGATTTTCATACCTTAAATACACTTCTTAGTTCGTAGAGGATAACGGCTGTAGACATTTTTTACATTTGTAGACAGCCAATTTTCTTTGTACCCTGTTATGTCTCGTCTTTGATAGCTGATGTGACATACAACCACAAATATACTCATGTTGTGACTGTCGATGTAAAGGAAGCTCACTTACCTCATAATTACTGGTAACTTCTGGCTTAACTTCAAATAACGTCATGACATGCTTCCATTCTTTGCCATGTGGTTTAACTCTTTTTATTCCATAGGTTGAGTGCACAACATAATGAGCCACTTCATGGGCCACAGTATTTATTAACGAATCATCAAAATATTTTGAAAAAATAATCTCGTTATATCTTATACAAATATCCCTGTTTTTAACCACAAACATACCTGAAGCTCTGCCCTTTAGGTCGAATTTGATTGAAATTGTCGGCATGTTGATCTCTAGCAGCTTATTTGCCAGATCGATGTAATGATAGGTCTGGTTAATTACTTGCTGTTTTTGGCTATGATTGAGTAAAAAAGGCTGCATTAAGTCACTATTATCTTGTCGAGAAGCATAAAAATGGTCTATATTCAAAAGAGAATAATAGCAGGATAATTATGGATCACCTATTTATTGCACGACAACCCATCTACAATAAAAGCAAGGGCGTTATGGGTTACGAATTGCTTTATCGCAACAGCTTGGTTAATAAGGCCAATATAACTGATGGCGATCTTGCATCATGCGAGACCATACTCAACACCTTTATGCATATTGGCATCGATAACATTGCTGGTAGTGCCCTTGCATTTATAAACCTGCCTCGTGAATTCATTGTTAATGAAAACCTCACCCCCATGTTTAATGAACAGTCCGTGTTAGAAATACTAGAAGATATCAAACCCGATGAAGATACAATTAATGGCATTAAACGCCTGAAAAATGAAGGCTATAGAATTGCTCTTGATGACTTCGTATTTAATGAAAGCATGGTACCTTTTATAGAACTCGCTGACTTTGTTAAAATTGACATAAACGCATTAAACAGAGACCAGGTTAAACAACAATTCTCACTGTTAAAACCTTACAATGTAAAAATTATTGCTGAAAAAGTAGAAACACATGAGTTATATAAGTTTTGTTATGAGTTAGGCTTTGACTTTTTCCAGGGTTACTTTTTTTGCTACCCGGAAATGCTTGAAATTAAATCACTCGCCAGCAATAAACAGGTTATTTTAAATTTAATACAAAAGTTACAAGCCCCTGACATTGAGTCTGACGAACTTGAGAATATCCTTATTCAGGACATAAGCCTCTCATACAAGTTATTAAGATACATCAATAGCGCTTCATTTGGATTAAGACACGAAGTTGACTCTATTAAAGACGCTATTGTTTTATTAGGTATCAATAATCTTAAAAACTGGGTATCTTTAATACTGATGTCTAAAATTGTTGACACAAAACCAGCTGAGATTATCGTAACAGGTATGATACGAGGTAGAATGTGTGAACTTCTAGCTGACATACATTACCCTGAAATCAAGAACCAGATGTTTATTATCGGCTTATTTTCAGTACTTGATGCATTAATGGATCAAACATTAATAGACCTGTTAGATACTGTAATATTAAGTGCTGATATAAAACTTGCTCTTCTGGATTATACTGGACATCAGGGAGAAATTTATAAAAGTGTATTACAGTATGAAAAGAGTAACTGGGATGAATTAAACAATTCTGACATCAACGCTAGTGAGTTTATACAGGCCTATCTCACAGCTGTTAACTGGGCTGACCAATCAATGAAAGCATTGATTTAATAAAAAACCTTCTTTTCAAAACATTACCACCGAGGCGTAAAGAAAACATAAGACTTATGAGTTGCATATACTGATGAACCCACTCTAACCGCTCTTGTTTTCATCGCACTCTCTACGTCTCGGTAGTAAATGTATTAACTAAACTAACATTTAATAAACAAAAAAACGTCCGCCACTTGCAACAATAATCACAACAAAACCTAAAATTTTATTAATCCCGATTAGAACACGTATTTGATCTATAGCTTTGCCACCATCGGGCCAACGTTGTTCTGCTACAGCTGATTTTAATCGTTGATAAGGAGCAAAAAATACATGTGCATAGATTAATATCATAATTACACCTAAGCCATTCATTATATGCACATAAAGAGGGGCATTCGCTACGCTGTCCCACCTTAAAAATATCAGTAAATAGCCAGTCAATGGCAATACAACAACGCTTAACCAGACATAAGGGAAAAAGCGCTTAAATACACCAACCCAAAGCGTTTGTCTTGCGGGCGGATCCAGAGACTCTCCCGCAGCAGGCCTTAGAAAGTTATGGGCAAAAAACATACCACCAACCCATATAACGGCTGTTAAAACATGTAATAAATTATAAATACTCAGCATAGTTTCTATCTTATTAGTTAAATATTATTAAAAAAGCATGCGTACAACTGGCCTAATTAACAGGCATATTAATCAATATCATTTTCGATATCAGTTAACCGGTATACATCCATATGTGAATTTTGTAACTGCCGCCCAGCTAAAGTTAGTTCGCCATTATACCGATGAAACTCGCTATTGGTAAATTCAAACTTATACTTACGTAGGAGCTTAAATTGCCCATAGCTATTTTTACCGAATTTAATAGATGCCAGATGGACAGTTTCATCTAAAAATTGTACATTATTTTTAAGGCAGATTCTGGCGCCAATAACTCGAGCTGTTTCATTAACTTTCATTGATTCAAGCCAAAACCAGATTAACAGCGACAAACCCATAATTATTAATAAATCAGTTAAATACATATATGTCACAATTTAGTAATACAAGTTACGTTTATACTCCACTGTTCTGCGAAGAGAACATCTGGAAACTAACTGAAACATTGTATATGAATCAGTTTGCAAAGCCTATAGATGTGTTATTTATACTCAACAATACTAACTCCATTGCACTGTATGATCAGATACTCTCAGTGGAAAATACACCGGTTATTTGGGACTATCACGTTATACTTTGTGCCCAAAAAAAAGATGAAATAGTGATATTTGATTTTGATAGTCGCTGTAGATTACCTGAAACCATCCAAAACTACTTCGATTTAACTTTTCCCGATGATATTAAGTTAGCCGAGACTAACCAACCTTTAATAAAACCAATAAAAGCAGAGTATTTTCTTAAGCACTTTTACTCTGATCGACAGCATATGCAGGGAGTTATCGATAACAGAGAGTTTCCAAAACACCAAATCATTCAGCCGAAAACAGGTGTACCACAACTGACACTTGAGCAATGCAGAAAGACTTACGCAGGCAGTACAGACGATGGGTTATACCTGCCCCATGATTATTTAAAAGATATAACCGCACTATAAAAGCTTTACTTTATAGAGGTAAATTCATCAATTATTTCTTTGACGGACAGGATTGAGTGTATGTTTTCAACACTTTTTCCTGCCTGCCAATAATCAAGCTTACCAGTTTGATCAAGTAGAGATTTCTTTAAAGACCAAAGAGATTTTAATGCGAGAATTGTGCGCATGAGATACTTAAATTTTTGATGTTTTAACATCCAACGCTGCAAGGTATTTGGTCTTAGGCCTGCTTTTTGAATATAAGGGGTATTTATAACCGATACAGGCACACCGGTAATTCGTTCACTTAATACAATATCCTCTTCTGTAGAATTTACTATAGCCTGTTTGTAAGATGAATGAGCACTACATTCTATCGAAGCAATAAAGCGTGTTCCAAGCTGTACTGCTTGATACCCCTCAGCCAATGCACGTTGATAGGCTGCAGCATCACCCACGCCACCCGCACAGACAACAGGTAAACCAAATGGTTGAAGTTGCTTTAAGAGCTCATCATAATATTTTGAGCCTGCATGTCCTCCTGCCCTGTTATTTACCGCTATCAGGCCATCAACTCCTGCATCAACTGCTTTTTGGGCCCATTTTGCTTCGGTTACATCATGATACACAAATGCACCCGCTCTATGCGCAGTTTGCACAACCCAATCAGGCTTACCCAGGGAAGTTATAAAAAATTTCACCCCCATTTCGAGCGCAGTTTCAAGCCAGTATTCCATGCGTTGATGATACTTCCTGGAACCTTTCTCTATTAATAGATTCATACCTATAGGTTTATCTGTTAGAGACTTTATATATTCAAGCCCCTCTATAAACTCATAGCCGTGCACATAGGTTAGTGAAATCGGCTGAATGATTCCGATTCCACCGGCATTTGATACTGCAGCAACAAGCTCTGGATTACTACATGGGTACATTGGGCCACAAATTATTGGGTGCTTAACGCCCGCTTGTTGAAGAAATAAGTTATTTTGTGACATGATTTATTTTAAATACCCCAGTTTCCATACGACTAAAACATTAGCAACTTCATCATTTTCTGAGTCTTTTATAACAGCTATAACAGTATGCTCAACCTCTTCATCAAATGCGGGTAGTTGAGTCGTGCATTCAGCTGTCAATTTGCCCCGTGCTTTTTTGAAAAAATTAATTTTAATTTCAACCGGAATACCCCGCATATTTTCGCTAAATAAAGAAATTAGAGCCAGACCACTAGTAAACTCTCCAAGATTGGTAAGCGCAATAGCATGAATTGAATTTAGGTGATTACGAATTGCCCGACGATCATCAAGCTCCAGTATTGCAAACCCTTGCTCAAGCTCTACAATATTTGCTTTCAATGCCCCTGTATAAGGGTTTATAAAAGGTATTAAGTGGTTAAATATCCAACGCCCCAGACCACTTTTGCCAAGTGTTTTCCAATATTTATATATATCTGTAATTTTCATACTGTTCACTAATTACTTGAGTAAAATCATCAGGGGTTAAAGTAAGTATAGTGATATAATGCTACATAAATTGAACTTTCAGTATTTTTATGACGACAGATAATATCCCTTCACTTAATACACAACTTGCACATGAAGACATACTAAAGCTTGCATCATACCGTATGCCCTTCGGCAAGCATGCTGGACAATTTTTAATTGACCTGCCTGAACCCTATGTAGTCTGGTTTCACAGCAAAGGATTTCCAGATGGTGAGTTAGGCCGCATGCTGGGTATCACCTATGAAATTAAGGCAAATGGCCTGGAACATTTATTTAAGCCACTGATGAGTAAATAAGCGATTACCGATAAATGTTGAAGCCAAAAGCTTATAATCCACCACCCCATACGCAGCTAAATATTCTTTATCAGGATAATGACCTGATCGCACTTAATAAACCCAGTGGGTTACTCTCTGTACCTGGTCGTGGAGCCGAAAAACAAGATTGCATGCTTTCACGATTAATGCTTGAGCATCCACAGGCACTTGTTATACACCGCCTGGATATGTCCACTTCTGGCATTCTGCTATTTGCTCTGAACAAAGAAATGCAAAAGCAAATGGGCTTATTATTTGAGAAAAAAAATATATATAAACAATATATCGCAAAAGTTCATGGTGTTTTAAGAGAAAATAATGGCACTATTGATCAACCATTAATTACTGACTGGTTTAATCGGCCCAGACAAAAGATCGATTATAAAAATGGTAAGCCATCACAAACGAAATACACCCTGATTTCTTCTGATGAAGAACATAATAGCCTCGTAAAATTAGAGCCTGTTACGGGAAGAAGCCATCAATTACGCGTCCATATGTCATCACTTGGACATGCCATTTTAGGAGATGATTTATATGGAACCTATCAAACGCGTAGTGCTAGTGAACGCCTGTTATTACACGCTAAGAAAGTTAAATTCTTTCATCCTATTTCCAATTGCACCATTAAAATCAACTGTGATGTTAGTTTCTTATGAAATCTAGTAGCCGCTTAATTTATATTCATGATCCAATGTGTAGCTGGTGCTATGGCTTTAAGCCAGTTCTCACATCGCTAAGCGACGCATTAAAAGACAAAATTGAAATTAACTATTTACTAGGTGGATTGGCAAAAGATACAGACTCAGCAATGCCGGAAATAATGCAACAACAAATAAAAGAAAATTGGCGAAATATTGAACAAACCATACCTGGCATAAAATTTAACTATGATTTCTGGAGTCAGTGCATACCGAGAAGATCAACCTATGCGTCCTGCCGTGCTGTAATTGCGGCTAAAATACAGCGTTTAAACGCTGAATTAAAAATGATTAATACGATACAGCAAGCCTATTATTCAAATGCACAGAACCCATCCGATTACTCAGTACTTTATTCATTAGCGACTAAAATAGGTCTCGACATAGATCAGTTCAAAAGAGATATTCATTCTGACGCCGTTAACAATGAACTCCTTAATCAAATATCAAAATGTCGTATTATCGGAGCTAGCACCTTCCCTTCCTTATACGTATCACATAATGATGATTATTATCCTATTGTGCTCGATTACAATAATGTAGATATCATTATTGAACACATAAGTAGTTATATTTAATTATGCAAAAAAAAGACAACTGGAATACATCAGTATTTGAAGATTCAATTATTATTCAGCAATTAAAACCACTGACCGATTTTTTTACTGAATATGATGATTGGCCTACAATTGCTGAATATTTAAATCTGTTTAAATTACATAAATTATCAATAAAACCAGTTCCTCAATCAGAAACCATTTCCTGTTTTGAAGAACAATATGAGCCACGGGTTTACCTTAAACAGGAACTACAAACACGAACTCATAACTGGCATGATTTTTTTAATGCTCTGATCTGGTTGAAATTTCCAGAAACAAAAAAAACGCTTAATAAATTACATTTTGAACAGGCAAATAATCGACAACATGGAAGCAACCGCTCTACACTTGAGAATAGAATCACTCAATTTGATGAATGCGGAGCAATAATTGTCAGTAATGACGATAAACTATTAAACCTGATAAGAAACCATCAGTGGCAGGAGCTATTTATTGATCGCCAGGATCAGTTTAAAGAGAATATTCGCTGTGTAATATTCGGACATGCCATATTTGAAAAAGCACTTAATCCTTATATTGGGATTACCTGTCATTGCGTATTATTAAATGACATTAATTTATTGGAAGAAGTTAAAAGCGCAAACAATCTGGCACTGGATCATAAGCTTGCCCAAATATGGGACAGTAAGATATCACAAGCACCTGAGAAGTTTGATGCACTACCTCTACTAGGCATACCGGGCTACTGGCCTGATCAAGGAAAAGAATTTTATTTAAACAAGAATTATTTTAGATAACTCAATATATTCAGTACGTTACATTGCTTATTTGAAGTAAACACTAATCACCATTAGTCGTAAATAATCCCATAAAGTTTGATATATCGGCTTAATGGCCTATATTATTACTTAAGCGCAAAACCGAACTTCGTGAACTTAGTCACAATATTGACCCCATTGGGGGATTAATATTAGCTACGTGGTTATGCGGCTTCACCTAAATGCTATCCATCAAATGTTAAAAGCACCAGCAAGATAATTATGTCTTGCATAAAAGAATGTGCACTAACAAATTCAATACCTCACTGGGTAATGATGGATGTTTCATCCTCGTGTAAATGTTATGTGCAGCTTTGTATTTAATACAAAAATTTATATCAGCAGGATATGCACATGAGCGCCTTTGAGAACACAGTTAAAATAGCTGCTAAAAACCTTGAAGATAAAGAGTACGTATCAAAAGTTATTAACGATTACGTTAAAAACTCATCGAGCGATAACTCCGCTCTACGTAGTTCTGCAGCTGGAAAAAACTTTTTTAACCGTGAAGATGTATTAAAAGCACTTACCAATATTCAGCTTACCTACAAAACCAATTATGTTGCCGGTCAAAAGGTCAACATTAACACTGAAAAATTTAAAACATCTCTGCTAAATAGCATGGCCAAAATGAACAATGTGGCCATTCCTAAATCAATGAATCAAATTGATGGTCGCACTATTGATTTTGTTGAGATGATATTTGGTGCATTTCTGCGTGATCACAATATTTCAGATGCTATCAAGGGCCTGCTACTAAGACTGCAAATTCCAGTTATTAAAACATCACTTATTGATCATAATTTTTTCTATGATAATAAGCACCCTGCAAGAACCTTGTTAGATACCGTTGCCCACCTGGGTATAGGTATAGAAGAAATAGATAATACTGTTTACCAAACAATCAATTTGGTGCTTGACCAGTTACTACGTAGTTATGACAAAAATGCTGTTAGCTTTCGCACAGCTTTAACTTCTCTGCAGCGCTTAACCACAATTGAGCAAAAAAAGCTTAAGCAAAATGAAGATGTAACACGTAATCAAATAATAAAAGAACACGCCAGACAAATTGTTTTATCTGAATTACAATACCACACAATGAATGTAAAACTTCCTAAGCCAATACAGCCCTTATTGTTAAATAACTGGTCTACATATATGTTTACCTGTTATTTGAAATTTGGAAAAAGCAGCTACGAATGGCAGGAATCAATTGATATTCTTAAAATTATTACAAAATCCCTAAGACCTGTTAAAAACAATGCTGAATGGATCACATTAAAAAACAACTATCAGGAAATAACAACAACTGTTTCGAGCAAGCTAGCTACAACCAAGCAGAATAAAGAAAAAATCTTCATGGCTACGGCTAATTTAAAAAGAAATTATGAGAAAACTCTTAATACCTCTGAATTCTTTGAAGAGAAGTCTATTGTTAAAGAAGTAGACCTGTCATTAAAAGATTCTATATATGCTGATAAGAGCCAGGATGAGCCTAGCCCTATCGAGCAAAAAGAACTGTCATCTAAAGATATTATCAATGAATTACCAGACTACGTTAAGCCAGGTGTATGGTTTAAAATTCACACGGGTAACGACTCACCACCACGTAGATTAAAATTGTCAATTATCACACCTGAAAATGCGCGTTTGGTATTTGTAGACAGACAGGGCACTATGATAATTGAAAAAGATGCAAATAAGTTCAGCACTGAATTATTAAATAATCATTCTCATATGCTTGAAGATCATTCAGTGTTTGACAATGCATTAACACAGGTTATTTCTCATATTTCGAAAAGCAGTCGATAGCATATAACAAAAAAGAATGGATGATCATCAGTGTATTAAGCACCCTGTTTGGGTGCTTTGTTTTTTCTAAGCCCCCCAATGCTCAGTTGCTATGCCGTTGCCTAAATCAGCATCAACCAATCGAGCCCTCACATCTAATAGCTTTTCAATTAATTCTGGTTCCTGCTTCTCATAAGCCTCTGCATCGGGTACACGCTTTACGACAACACCTAATAGCTCAGTAATAGCATTTCCTATCGAGTTTTGACTAATTGTTACAATCAGGTCTCCCTGATCATTTCTATAAATAAGCTGTTTAAATGCAGGCTGCCAACGTATAGAGTTGGAATATTTAGGATCTAATATGCAGTGTTCTCTTACTTTCTTTGCTGCGCCTAGAAAATCATTATTAAACAATAAGATAGATTCGACCTGTTGGGGAAAATATGCATCTTTAGGTACCGGTGAATTACGCGAAGATACCTGAGTAAAGAAAGCCCGGTAAAAATCAATAAAACCCTTTAGTATTTCGTCATACTCTTTCCAGAAACGAATATCTTTTAAAGCTTCTGCACCACCGTTAATTTTCCAGCTAGGTAATCCCTGTGGATATCCGGTAAGTTCAAACATTGACTCGTCACTACTCACCGGTGTCAATACTTCTAAATCAAGAGTAGAAAGAAACTCACGAAATACATCACGCATATATGATTGAAATAAACTATGTTGACCACCGTCCGTAAGATTTGGATTTGCCGGATCTGCAAGTTCTGCATCCTCAAGCTGTTTTTTATCAAAAACAATAAAATGGTTATGCAGCATGCGAATACTCGGCACACCAGGAGATGTTAAAGGCCAGGTAGCATCAAGACTCGCTTCACCAGCCATAACAAGGTATTCATCTGGATCAGGAAACTTCTCAAGCATAAACCCTATAAGAATCTGGTTCATTCGGTTCCAGTCATGTTTCACATTCTCTGGTACCTGTGTTCTCCTTACAGGACGCCCTAGTGGATTTAAGACCGATTTAGAGGTGTTGTATATGATAGATGTATCAAACACATTAGAATGCCCCAGCGCCTTTCTATAGAGCAAAAGGCCCTCTGGGTTTTCTAAAAGACCATTGTTATTGATTAAATCATTGAGATTTTCTGTACTGTTAAAAAATTCATTTGCAGCCATGCCTTCTGGCACATCAAGAGGTATAGGCCGAAATGGGGTAACTATTTGGCGAGGACCAGTTTGCATTTAACTTTCCTATGCTGGATTAGTAACGATCATTAACTAATCCTAATATAACATGCAAAAAACAGATACGAATTCAGTTTTTTTAATAACCCTATAACTATGGTTATTCTTAAATATCAAAAATCCTCACTAAAAATCAAAGTGCAGATGCAGATATTATACTAAAAATGGATTCTGCAACCTCTCTTCTCCTATGGATGACTCTGGGCCATGACCAGGTATAAAGCGATAATCATCATCCAGACTAAGTAACTTATTTTTAATCGATAATAATAATTGCTGATGGTCGCCTCCAGGAAAGTCAGTTCGACCTATAGAATGCTTAAAAAGCACATCTCCTACCCAAAGCAACTTGCGTCCATCATGCTTTAAAACGATGTGACCTGGCGTATGACCGGGAGAAAAAATCACCGAAAATGTTTCTTCTCCAAGTTGTAGTACATCCCCTTCTTCTAACCACTTATCAGGTGTAAAACCATTAACCAGTTCAAAGCCAAACATCTCACATTGTTTAGGTATAGCACTTATTAAAAATGCATCATCTTGATGAGGGCCAATAACAGGTAAATTTAGCTTCTCTTTTAACTCTGCACTAGCTCCTATATGATCAAGGTGTCCATGAGTCAGCCATATAGCTTTTAAATCTAGGTGATTCTCACTAACCGCTTGTAGCAATAAGTCTGTATTACCGCCAGGATCAATTAGTACCGCATCATTCGTTTGATCACACCAAACTAATGAACAATTTTGTTGAAAACTGGTTACCGGTATTATCAGATATTGCAGCATTCTACATTCCGTTTCCGAACTTATCAGTCTCTGTCACTCCACTATCTCTTACAAGTTTAAGTGCAATTGCATACTGTTTAAGTATGTTGAGTGACCATTGAATTCTTTCTCTGAAATAACCATCAGCAGACTCATCATTATCTTCTGCATTATCATTAAGTACTTTTTCAACATTTCGTATAATTATTTGTTCTGGTATATAACATAAACGGCTATTCTTATAACTACTCATGCGTAACTCAGCCACAGGATAAGCACCACCATCTGCTGATGAGATAGAAACTATTTTAGCAGGTTTATTACCCAACTCGTTTTTACCAAATATTAAAAAGAAGTTTTTTAATCCGGCAGGCACCTGTCCATGCCACTCAGGTGTAATAACAACAAAAGCATCACTGCCTGAAAGTATTTCTCGATAAGGAGCAAGTAATGAAACCCATTTGTCCTCGCCATCCCAAATTCCTTCATCCCAAAGAGGTAAAGGATTATTTGCCAGGTCAATAATTGGTGCCTCATCACAAATACCATTTAACATCACTTTTTGATAATAATTTGCGACTTTTGAACTTTGAGAATTTTCTCTATGACTACCACTGATTATTGTTATTTTCATAATTCGACTCATATTAATTTTAAGTTAACTAGTTCATCTGTCAGATTTATACACACTTCATTTAAATGACTTCTTCTATTTATTAAATAAGCAGACATAACTTCAACCATATTTATATTATTAGCTTCCAAAGCGTTGAATAATTTCATTGCTACATACTGCAACCTTTGAAGTTCATCTGGCTCTTTAACAAACAACTCACCCAACTGAATGCCTTGAGACATATCATTATCCATTTCATCAAGATAACGTCTAAGTCGTGCCGGGGCTGGTGTATCTGTGTACGTGTAAATTATCTGCTTATTTAATGTGACATTAAAGCTGTTTTTCATAAGGATATACCGATTCAGGTAAGCATTTATTTAAAAATGCACAATCTTCCCTATTTGTTCCTGGTAACTCTGTAGACTCGTTCATGTAGGTAATCGAGGCCTCTTTCTTTAAATTTTATATGCTCTTCCAACACATCACCTTCATGCAATAACTCAACATTATAAAATGTTTCATATAAACGACTAACTTCATCGTGAGAGACTGAGAAAGGAGGACCTGACATAAGATCTTGATTATAGCTAAGTGTTATTAATAAAACCTCAGCGCTTTCAGGTAATATGTTACTTAACAGTTCAACATACTGTTTTCTCATAGATTCAGGTAGCGCAATAAGCGAGGCGCGATCATAGACAACAGAAACATCTACTAACATATCTTTTGTCAGCTTAAAAAAATCTCCCTGCAGTAAGTTAATATTTTCACTGTTATAAAGTTTAAATTGCTCTAACTCAACCGATTTTGGCTGTAGGTTGTGTTCTTTAAAAAATTCATTTATCGCCTTATCACTACATTCAACACCTAATACCGAATATTGCTGTAATGCAAGCCAGCTAATATCATTTGACTTACCACAAAGAGGCATTAGTACCTGTGAAGAAGGAGGTACATTAAAAAGTGGCCAATAACGAGTTAAATAAGGGTTTACCGTAGGCAGGTGAAATGCTATTTGATTCTGGTTCCATCGCTGATGCCAAAAATCGAGCTCCATTATTGAATCCTTAATTAAAATTAGTATAAATTACATAAAAAATACCCCGGAAGTTTAATCCACGGGGTATTTCAGAAACAAAAACATCAAAAAATTATAAGCTTAAATTTTTAATATTCATCTCAACTGTTTTAGCACTGATTCCCTTAACTTTTTGCAAATCTTCAATTGATGAAAATTCACCATTTTGCTTGCGGTAATCCACTATCGCCTGTGCTTTTTTTTCACCTACTCCCTTTAACTCCGCAGCTAAGGCTGTAGCATCGGCACTATTAATACTTACCTGCCCTGCCCATACAAGTGGTGCTGCACAAAACATTATCACGCTTAAAACAACTGCTTTCATTATTTTCATTACGTTGACTCCTTGTTTTAATCCAGAATTGGATTAGAGAAAACACAATAATCTAGAACTGTAATAAAAGGCAATTAAGATATTTCTGAATTAATTGTACGCAAAACGCCCAATGGGTCGTCAGATTGAGTAATGGGTCGCCCAATAACCAAATAATTTGAACCAGCACTTAATGCATCAAGTGGTGTCATTATACGCCTCTGGTCATCAGCCTTACTACCAGCAGGACGTATACCCGGTGAAACAAGCAAAAAATCGTCCTTAAGGTTTTTACGCATAATCGAAGCTTCCTGAGCTGAACAGACAATACCATCTAAACCTGAAGACTGGGTTAGCTTTGCTAACTTCAATGCTTGATCTGCCGGTGTTTCATTGATACCCAGCTCAACAAGATCTTCCTGCGACATGCTAGTTAAAACGGTAACGGCAATCAGATAGGGTTTATTTTGATGGTTGGCTATGGCATCAGCAGCCGCTTCCATCATTCTTCGACCACCACTTGCATGCACATTAAGCATCCAGACATTAAGACTTGCTGCTGCTTCACATGCTTTAGCAACGGTATTTGGTATGTCATGATATTTTAAATCAAGAAACACTTCAAAACCTTTGGCCTGAATTTTTTCTACAAAAACCGGGCCCAGATGAGTAAACATTTCTTTACCCACCTTTAAGCGGCACAATTGTGCATCAAGCTGGTCAATTAACTGAAATGCCTGTGCTTCTGTTGGGTAATCTAATGCTACTATAATTTTTGGATCAGACATGATTTGCCTATTATTTTTGTTTGGTGAGAAGTTTAGCTATTCTACTTTTGGGGCCATGCTACTCCAGCAGTGACATGATGGACATAACCATACATGGGTATTTGCAGAATAACCGCAACGTTTACACTGATAATCATGGTTTTTAGCTGTGATAGCATCAACCACACTGGGTAATAAATTTTCACGACGGTCAATATCTGGACTTTGTAGTTTCAATAAAGTATTCAATGAACTTAATGATGGCTTTCTATGAACTGACTCAGATAAATACTGTAAGGCATCTTCAGTACCAAAAATTTCTTGTGTTAATGCTGTAAGAGAACCAACAAGAGAAATTTCCTGATACTTTTGATCAAGATTGCGCAAATAGCTTAAAGCTTTTGTTAAATTAGATGTGTTTCGATAACACAATAAAAGCTTATCAACGACCAAAGGAAATAACTGTATATCCTGAATTTCAACTTGCCGTAAAAAACGAATTGCTTTTTGATAACGGCCACGCGTAATAGCAAGATCAGCAAGTAATATTGAAGCTCGTACGCAATTTTTATCAATAGCTAAAGCTTGTGTCGCTAGTGATTCTGCTTCCTTTAAGTCATTCTGTGCTGCTACTTTCTGGCTTAATTCACAATAATAGTGAGCCGTAGTTTCAGCCACTGTATTATCACCTTTGCTTTGAAAACGCCGTGCGATATTAATAGCCTTTTCCCACTCCTGCTCTTGCTCATATAGACTCATTAAGCATTTTTGGGCTTCTTTCGTATACTCTTCATATATAACAACTTGTTTAAATAAGCCTTCTGCCCTATCTAACCAGCCAGCCTGTAAATAATCTTTTGCGAGTGACAGTAAAACAGAGCCTTTATACTCTTGTGGTAGAGATGGCCTGGCCAGTAAATTTTGGTGAAGCTTAATAGCTTTATCAATTTCACCCTTACGGCGGAATATTGCACCAAGAGCCAAACTGGTGTCTATGGTTTCCCAATCTGTTTCAACTAGCTGAATAAATATATCAAGCGCCTTATCCTGTTCATCATTTAACAAATAATTCAGGCCCTGAAAATAATCATTTGAAAAACGTAGCTGTTTTTTTTGTCTTTTGAAACGACGACGGGCAAGAAAAACACCCAATATAAAACCTAAGACAGGTAAAAGGTAAATAGTCCATTGTGGCAAAATACTTATATTCAGATATTCAATCATTTAGTAATTTATTCATTATTTATCTGATTTTTTCAAAACCTCAGACAATCCTTTCAAGGTTTCTTTTTTATTTTTAAGCCTTAAATATTTTTTCTTTTGATTTAGCAATACCATTAGATTAAACGTAAAACCAATTATCACGCCTACTAATAAAGCTATTAGTATTACCATAGCCATGGGTAGATCGATTTTATATATAAACAGGTCAAGTGAAACTAACTGTGCATTATTATAGGTAAATGCAGCAACTAGGAAAATAAGTGGGATAGATACAAGTAGACTTATAAATCGTATCATTATAAAAACAGCTTATGTTTAAAACTGTTATCTAATCTATGCTGGTTATACATTCAGAATAACCGAAAGATTAACTGTTCTTTAGTGTTTCGTTAACACGCTCACGTAACTCTTTACCAGGTTTGAAGTGAGGTACATATTTACCGGGTAATGAAACTGCGTCACCGGTTTTTGGATTACGTCCAGCTCTTGGGGGCCTAAAATGCAAACTAAAGCTTCCAAAACCACGAATTTCTATACGATCACCCGTAGCGAGGGCTTCAGACATTTGCTCTAATAAACTCTTTACAGCTAACTCTACATCTTTATAAGCCAGATGATTTTGCTTACGCGCCATCAGCTCAATTAGCTCAGACTTCATCATTGATCTTGATACTACTTCGCCCGACATACGATGTTCCCCATTTAATACAGTAATGGGTCATCCGTGACCCAACTGTAATTTATTGTTATTACCTCGAAAAATCACCAAATACTGTCTACATCCATATGATTTTGCAGACAATTTTTTATCAATTTCGAAGTTTTACTACATACTAGCTATTTTTAGCATCCATTTGCTCTTTTAGCAAGTCGCCAAGTGTAGTAGATGCAGGTTCTGCGTCTGAAGAGTACTCTTTAATTGCTGCTGCTTCTTCATCTGCATCCATCGCTTTAATGGATAAAGTGATAGTGCGAGTCTTGCGATCAACACCTAAGAACTTAGCTTCAATCTCTTCACCAGCTTTAAGAACCGTGCGAGCATCTTCTACACGATCACGTGATAGCTCTGAAGCACGTAAAGTACCTTCGATACCTTCACCCAGATCAACGATAGCCGCTTTTGCATCAACTTCTTTGATTGTGCCCTTAACTAATGCACCTTTGCTGTTTGCAGCTACAAAGTTAGAGAATGGGTCTTGTTCCATCTGCTTAACACCAAGAGAGATACGCTCACGCTCAGGGTCAATAGATAGTACAACAGCTTCTAGCTCATCGCCTTTAGCGAAGTTCTGTACCAGGTCTTCACCTGTAGAATCCCAGGAAAGGTCAGAAAGGTGTACCAGACCATCAATACCACCATCAAGACCAACGAAGATACCGAAATCAGTGATAGATTTGATCTTACCGCTAACTTTATCACCCTTGTTGCGTGTAGCGCCGAACTCATCCCATGGGTTAGCAATACACTGCTTCATACCAAGAGAAATACGACGACGTTCTTCGTCGATGTCCAGAATCATAACTTCACACTCATCACCCAGTGATACTACTTTAGCTGGGTTAACGTTCTTGTTAGTCCAATCCATTTCAGATACGTGAACCAGACCTTCAACACCGTCTTCAATCTCAACAAAACAACCGTAGTCAGTAATGTTGCTAACTTTACCCATTAGACGTGAACCTTCAGGGTAACGGTTTGCAATAGCTGCCCATGGATCTTCACCCAGTTGCTTAAGACCAAGAGAAACACGATTGCGATCTTTATCAAACTTAAGAACAACAACTTCAATTTCAGAACCTACTTCAACCACTTCAGATGGGTGCTTAACACGCTTCCACGCCATATCAGTGATATGTAGAAGACCGTCAATACCACCAAGGTCAAGGAATGCGCCGTAATCAGTAAGGTTCTTAACGATACCTTTAACTGACTTACCTTCTTCAAGGCTGTTAAGTAACTCTTCACGCTCTGCAGAGTACTCTGACTCAACAACTGCACGACGAGATACAACTACGTTATTACGCTTCTGGTCTAATTTAATAACTTTAAATTCTAACTCTTTACCTTCAAGGTAAGATGTATCACGTACTGGACGCACATCAACAAGTGAACCCGGTAAGAATGCACGGATATCACCAAGCTCAACAGTAAAGCCACCTTTAACCTTGCCAGTGATAATACCTGTGATGATTTCTTCTGCATCATGTGCAGCTTCAAGAACAATCCATGCTTTAGCACGTTTCGCTTTATCGCGAGATAAACGTGTTTCGCCCCAGCCGTCTTCAACAGCTTCAAGCACAACTTCGACTTCGTCGCCAATTTTGACTTCGAGCTCGCCGTTGCTAAAAAATTGTGATTCAGGGATAACGCCTTCAGATTTAAGGCCCGCTGCTACGGTTACATAACCGTTAGAAATATCAACAATAGTACCGGTAACGATGGTACCCGCATTCATTTCGGTTTCTTGCAAGCTTTGTTCAAATAGTTCTGCAAATGATTCAGACATAATATTTTCCAATATATAACTGTAAACTGGTGGATTACCTTTCAGTATTTTCGACATCATGTCGTTGCACTGTAGGCGCAGATTACAGGGTTAGAGTTAAATTAACCTAAGCTCTTCAGAGAGCTTAAGCACCAATAAACAAGAGACATCAACCTAAACGTTGTCTCGCCAGTTCAAGCACCTTCTGAGTCACTTCCTCAATACTCATTTCTGTAGTATCAAGCAAAATTGCGTCCTCAGCCGGTTTAAGCGGCGATACAGCACGATTTGCATCTTGTTCGTCTCGTGATTTTAAGTCTTTCACGAGGGCGGCGATATTAGCATTTATTCCCTTAGCTTTCAACTGCTTATAGCGCCGTTCGGCGCGTTCTTCTGCTGAAGCTGTCATAAAGATTTTAAGAACCGCCTCGGGAAACACCGTTGTACCCATATCGCGACCGTCTGCAACTAGCCCTGGCTGCTCTGAAAAGCTGCGCTGACGGGCTAACAAGGCATCACGAACTTTAGGTAGCGCAGCAATTTTAGAGGCCCGCATACCCATATCTTCGCTACGAATAGCTTCGCTCACATCTTCTGATCTTAAAAAAATTTGTAATGCCGAAGCACAGGGCGTAAAAGTCACAGGTAAATTAAGGGCTAATTCAGCGATTTTTGATTCATCAGATAATGAAATATCATCATCTTGAGAAGCTAAAGCGGTCAGACGATATAGAGAACCACTATCTAGCAAGTGAAACCCAAGCTCACAAGATACGTTTTGGGCAATGGTACCCTTACCTGCACCACTCGGGCCGTCTATAGTAATTACGGGGATATTTTGAGATGTCATAAAAAGGTTTCCATCAGCTGATTTACTCGGGGACTGAGCATCTTTCCTGCTCTGTCCCCTGTTGTGATGCCATCAAAAGTGTACGGAGTCGACTCGCTACTCTGTCAGCTCTTGGTGGTATGGGTTTTAAGGGGACAGGGCACCAAAAGCAGCGACCTTTCCCCGAATGTTAAGCACCATAACAGTGTTTGTTATTTCACTACTGAAACACTGATACCTGCTCGGTTTGCAATACCAATAAAATCGGGGAACGATGTACTTACATTTTCACAATCTTCAATGATGATTTCTGATTCAGACCTTAAAGCAGCCATAGTAAATGCCATTGCTATTCGATGATCATCACGACTATGCACCTTACCACCCTTGATAGAGCCACCGTTTATAATCATTCCATCAGCTGTTGGCTGGGCATCAACCCCAATGGCCTGTAGGCCATCTGCCATCACCTGAATTCGGTCTGACTCTTTCACTCTGAGCTCTTCAGCACCCGTAATTACAGTTTTACCTTCTGCACAGGCTGCTGCAACAAATAATACGGGAAATTCATCAATGGCTAACGGCACCAGGTTTTCAGGGACGTTAATTCCCTTAAGCTGGGCACTTTTAACACGTATATCAGCGACTGGCTCACCACCAACTAATCGCTCATTAAGCAGCTCAATATTCGCACCCATTAGCCTTAAGATATCGATTACACCGGTACGTGTCGGATTAACACCCACATGCTGTAGCGTAATATCTGCCTTCTCAGCAATACTTGCACCAACCAGGAAGAAAGCCGCTGAAGATATATCAGCAGGTACATCTATATCACAGGCAGTTAATCGTCCACCGCCTTCAATGCACATCTGGTTATCATTTGTTGTAACTGGGTAACTAAAAGCATTGAGCATACGCTCTGTGTGATCACGCGTGATTGCAGGCTCGGTTACACAGGTTGTACCTTTTGCATACATTCCTGCAAGCAGAATACAGCTCTTAACCTGGGCGCTTGCCATAGGTAATTGATAATTAATTCCATTAATTTCAGTGCCACCTTTAATTCGCAAAGGTGGACGCCCTTTCTGATCCGTTTCAACCTTTACACCCATTAACAATAACGGCTCTGTCACTCGTTTCATAGGTCGTTTAGATAAAGATCGATCGCCACTCAGTACAACATCGAAAGACTGACCCGCAAGTAAACCTGACATCAAACGAATAGAAGTTCCAGAATTCCCCAGGTCAATTGCTTCTGTCGGTGCTGTTAGGCCATCAATACCCACACCATTTATTGTGACTTCACCCTGATCGTTTGGACCTTCTATTTCTACACCCATAGATCGAAAGGCTCTTAAGGTGTTTAAACTATCTTCACCTTGTAAAAATCCCGTTACGTGGGTAATTCCATCAGCAATTGCACCGAACATAATTGAACGATGAGAAATTGATTTATCCCCTGGAACGCGAAACTCACCTGAAAGCTGCCCTCCGGGCATAACGACATAATCAATTTGAGACATTTAATTTATCCAATAAATACTTGCTGTAATTACCTAACTATAAACCAGGCAACCACATAATCAAAAAATAGGCGCGAATAATAGCCTTATAGTCACTGAACATCCATTATTAATGACAAAATGCAAAACACTATTTTATTAAAACAAGACTGAAAATTACAGTTAATTTCAGATTATCCTTAAAAACTAAACAATATTTACCTGCTCAGGAGAAAGAGGTGATTGTTTTAAATATAGGACAGGAATACTCCCAAGGGATGCTATAAAAAGAAGAAATACGCATTGAATCTTATTCAAACAACATGATTAAGATATTTCCACCATTTTTGCATACTTGATCTAGCTAGCTATTAAATTAAATTCAACTCATCTCACCTAATAGTCGCCATGTTACAAAATGACCAAAATAATTCTAGCAACAAAAAAAAGGATCGCAAATATGCGATCCTTTTTAGTGTTTAAGCAGTAATTAGTTTAGCTTTATAGCTGACCAAGATACTTATTAACTACTTTTTCTGGTAAAGGAATATAGCCATCCTTAATAACCACTTCCTGACCCTGCTTAGAAAGAATCATTTTAACAAACTCTTTTTCTAGTGGTGCCAGCTCTTTATTTGGGTGCTTATTAACATAAACATACAAGAAGCGTGACAGTGGGTATGTACCTGATACTGCGTTATCTGGTGTTGCTGCAACGTAGTTACCCGCTTTCTTTCTTAAAGGAACAGCACGAACACCTGAAGTTTTATAACCAATACCAGAGTAACCTATACCGTTAATTGAGGTACTCACCGATTGTACTACTGATGCCGAACCTGGTTGCTCATTTACATTGTTTTTATAGTCACCCTTACAAAGTGCTTTTTTCTTAAAGTAACCATATGTACCAGAAACAGAGTTACGACCATACATCTGGATATCACGGTTTTTCCAGTTACCCGTCATACCTAAATCGCCCCACTTGCTAGCACTCTTGTCAGAACCACATTTTCTTGTAGATGAGAATACTGCATCAACATCAGAAATAGTCATACCCTTAATTGGGTTGTCTTTATTCACATATACAGCTAATGCATCGATTGCAACAGGAATAGCAGTTGGCTTATAGCCGTAACGATCTTCAAAAGCTGCAATTTCTTTAGACTTCATTTTACGACTCATTGGGCCGAAGTTTGAAGTAGCTTCTGTTAGAGCTGGTGGAGCTGTTGAAGAACCAGCTGCCTGAATTTGAATATTTACATTTGGGTATTCACGCTTAAATGATTCAGCCCATAGTGTCATTAAATTAGCTAAAGTATCAGATCCTACACTTGATAAGTTACCTGAAATGCCGCTGACAGACTTATATGATGGTACGCCTTTGTCAACAGATACTGCAGATGCAGCACTAGAAGCAAGCAAGCAAACAGAAATTGCCGCTGCAGACAATACTGATGTAATTGTTTTTTGATTCATAATATTAAACTCCGAATTAAGATAGTGTGATTATTTTGTTTGAATTATGTGAACCTGAAATGACAAAGATGTTACAGTTTTATGAACATTGGCAAATATAAGCTCATATCAAGCAATTAGTTCAGATTGAAAAGCCTAAGTTGACGGAAAATAGCAACTAAACTCACTGCCTTTACCAAGCTCACTTTTTATTTGTAATACTGCACCATGACGGTCTAATATTTGATTAACAATAGCCAGGCCAAGCCCTGTACCGCCCTTTTCTCTTGACCTGCCCTCATCTACACGATAGAAGCGCTCAGTTAATCTTGATAGATGCTCATAACTTATGCCTTCACCATTGTCTTCTACATGAATATAACTTCCTGCATCACAAGCTGAAGAAGATAAGTTAATTACACTACCCTCAGGTGTATAACGAATAGCATTAGTTAATAAATTCGATACGGCAGTTCGTATTTCTTCATAGCTACCACTTACATTAATAGGCTCTATTTTAAGCCTAATAATATGCTCTCCCTGATCAAGTGATATAGCTTCATTGTAAACTTCGTTTAACAATGCCGTTATATCAATTTTTTTAGTCTTACTGACATACATAGATGTTTCGAGTTTAGCTAGCTCGATTAGCTCTGAAATTATTTTTTCCATGCGTATAGTTTGCTGCTGGATTTTATCGACTGGGTACTTGTTAGATTCACTAACACTACCCTGTAACATTTCAATATATCCGGACATAACGGTAATTGGAGTACGTAATTCATGAGAGGCATTTGAGATAAAGTCCCTACGCATCTCATCTAGTTGAGTCCTTAAAGTAATATCTCTTGCACTTACCAGGAATCGACCATCGCCATAACCAGTAACATTCAATAAAAGTTTTTTATTTTGCAAGTCAAACTCAAGAGGTTTAACAAAATCCTTTTTATTTAGATAATTTATGAATTGAGGTTGTCTAATTAAATTATCAATACGTTGGCCTACATCAAGCCTGGCACGAAACCCAAACAGATCCTTAGAAGCAGGGTTAAACCATTCTATTTCATTATTCGAATTTAAAACTATTGTTGCATAAGGTAAAGCCTGGGTTGATTTTTGAAAACGCTTTAGAATACTTGTTAATCTTTTACGGTATTTTCTTTGACGTTTATGATGATTATGCAACTGAAAAAAAGCCTCATCCCACACACCCATAGATTCAGGTGTGTTTTTGGTTGGCTTATTCAACCATTCAACCAAACGATTAAGATTATATAAACACCAAAAGATATAGGCTAATAATGAAACAAAAAAAGCAACCATAGTTACACCAAGCATTGCGCCTAGCGTCATCATAAATAACACCCATATGACTAATAAAACTATTTCACGCTGTATGTTATTAGAAATTGTCACTTTTTACCTAAAATATTAAGCTAAACGATCAGTATGTCAACTCTATCTATTTACGTCATATTGTAATTTTTGTAACAATCACTCCATGATTATTTTAACAATTAGAAGTAATACAGCTAGAGCCTTATACTATTGTCACTTATTTCAAATCATAAAGACATTTAAAATCAAAAGTTAAATAATCTCATGAACCCTGTAGAGTTTTTAGTTTCAGGCTTGTTTAGAAAACCTATACCCACTACCATGTACAGTTTGCAGCAATGCATCCATTTGGAAAGGTTGCAGCTGTTTACGCAAACGTCGAATATGTACATCTACGGTGCGTTCTTCTACATAAACCTGTTCTCCCCAAACCTGATCCAATAACTGAGCTCGAGAAAACACTCTATCAGTATGTCCCATAAAATAGTGAAGCAAACGAAACTCTGTAGGAGATAAATCAAGTTGAGCTTCAGCTACTTTTACACGGTGACTAACCGGATCCAGAAACAGCTCACCAATCTGGATAGGTTGTTCATCAGGCATGGAGCGACGTAGTATTGCCTGAATTCTAGAATTAAGTTCACGCACTGAAAAAGGCTTAGTAACATAATCATCAGCACCAACATCCAGACCTAATACTCTATCTTCCTCTTCCGTTTTAGCTGTGACCATAATCACAGGTAATTTAGAATGGTATTTACGAATACGATGCAACAAATCTATGCCACTATTATCTGGTAGCATCCAGTCAAGCAACACAAGATCAATTGCTTTACTTTCTAATAACTCCCAACCTTCTTTTACAGTATAGGCTGAATGAATAGAATAACCTTCTTGAGTTAAAGAATAATTAAGCATCTCTTGAATGCCAATGTCGTCTTCTACTATTAGTAATGATGCATGTTTCATAATTTTTATATCAGGAAGGTTACAGGAGTGTTAATAGTATTTAATTTATGTTACAAATAAGTTAACTAACATAAAGTTATTAAAATTAAACACACTTTTAAACCCTTAAGACAATATATCCTTTTCTACTTCATCCAAATCTAAATGGCGAATATCCTTACCTTTAACAAGATAAATCACATACTCACCAATATTTTTTGCATGATCACCAATTCTTTCTAATGCACGAGCAGCCCACAGAACATCAAGCACTTCAGAAATACGCCTTGGATCTTCAATCATAAAAGTAATTAACAAGCGCATTAAGTTTTGGTATTCTTCATCTGCCTGATCATCATCACGCACAACCTTAACTGCTGCATCAACATCCTGTCTCGCATAAGCATCTAAAACGTCATGAACCATTTGTAGTACATGAGCTCCAAGGTGTCGAATTCCTGCATAACGGCTATTAAAACCAACGTCGTCTTCAGCCAGACTCAACGCCATCTTTGCAATTTTTTCAGCCTCATCTCCAATACGCTCTAAATCAGTAATTGTTTTTATTACTGCAATAACCATTCTTAAATCGGAAGCTGCTGGCTGACGTCTTGCTAAAATTTGCGTGCAAGCCTCATCTATCTTAACTTCAAGCGTATTGACCTTATGATCTCGAAGAATAATTTCTTCAGCACCTATAGCATTAACACTTTGCAGAGAGTCTATTGCACCACTAATTTGCTGCTCGACCAGCCCCCCCATTTTCAGGACCTTACTACGTAGATCTTCCATCTCCTGGTCAAATTTATGCGAGATATGGTTACTAGTATTGTTTGTTTCCATTTTTTACCCCTATGACTAACCGTAACGACCAGTAATATAGTCTTCTGTTTGTTTTTTAGCAGGATTGGTAAATATTGTATTTGTATTGCCAAACTCTACCATCTCACCCATATACATAAATGCAGTGTCATCAGAAACCCTGGCCGCTTGTTGCATGTTATGTGTCACTATAAGAATAGTGTATTTAGATTTTAATTCGTAAATTAACTCTTCAATTTTCAAAGTTGATATTGGATCGAGTGCAGATGCAGGTTCATCTAATAAAATAATTTCAGGCTCAATTGCAATAGCACGGGCAATAACCAGCCTTTGTTGCTGTCCACCAGACATGCCTAATGCACTTTCATCTAATCTGTCTTTAACTTCGTCCCATAATGCTGCACCCTTAAGAGCCCATTCAACTTTTTCTTCAAGTACTCTTCGTTTCTTTATGCCCTGCAAACGCAAACCATACGCTACGTTTTCGAAAATACTCATAGGGAAAGGATTGGGTTTTTGAAATACCATACCAACTCTTTGACGTAAGGATGTTACATCTACATTTGGTGCATAAATATTACGATCATCAAGAAGAATCTCACCTTCTACTCGTACACTATCCACTAAATCATTCATGCGATTAAAGCAACGTAAAAGGGTTGATTTACCACAACCACTAGGGCCTATAAAAGCCGTTACTTTATTCTTCTTCATTTTAAAACTAATATCTTTTAAGGCTTGTGCTTCACCATAAAATAGATTTAATTTTTTCACATCCATACAAACATCTGTATCAGCAGCAGAACTATCTGCTGAAAATAGTGATGAATCAATTTTTGTAACTAGTGTTTCGCTCATATCTCATTATCCGACTAATTTACTGCTATTACCGAGTTTTAAACCTAAATAACTATTTAGCCATCTAAAGCCCTGTACTTTTCACGTAATGTATTTCTCAAGTTAATTGCTGTTATATTCAAACCCACTATAACCACAACTAATAAAAATGAAGTTGCATAAACTAAAGGTCTTGCCGCTTCTACATTAGGACTTTGGAAGCCTACATCATATATATGAAAACCTAGATGCATAAACTTTCGATCAAGATGCAAAAAGGGAAAATTACCATCTAAAGGCAAACTGGGCGCCAGCTTCACAACACCTACAAGCATCAGAGGAGCCACTTCACCTGCCGCTCGTGCAACAGCTAAAATTAAACCTGTCATAATTGCCGGGCTTGCCATTGGTAATACGACTTTCCAGAGTGTTTCTATTTTGGTTGCACCTAAAGCAAGGCTACCTTCACGCAAACTAGTCGGTATACGAGACAAGCCTTCTTCTGTCGCCACTATGACTACAGGTAACGTTAATAATGCAAGCGTAAGTGATGACCACATTAACCCTGGAGTACCAAAGGTTGGTGCAGGCTGAGCTTCAGGAAAAAACAAATCATCTATATTTCCACCAAGAAAATATACAAAAAAACCTAATCCAAATACACCATATACTATTGATGGAACACCAGCCAGATTATTTACCGCTATTCGAATAACGCGAATAACAACACCCTGCTTTGCATATTCACGTAAATAAACTGCTGCAATAACGCCCAGAGGAGTTACTAGTATGGCCATTAGAATAACCATCAACACAGTACCAAATATAGCTGGGAATATACCGCCTTCTGTATTTGCTTCTCTTGGATCTTCAGACATAAAGCTCCATAAAGAATTCACATAAAAGATAATTTTCTCAAATATTGTAAATTTATTAGGTTGCCATGCCTTAACAATTTTCTCTAAAGGAATAGATACTTCTTTTCCGTCCATAACTGTTGCACGTATAGAGTCCCTGTTTATTTTTTTATACAGAGCCTGTGTTTCGTCTAACAACACAGCATACTTGTCTTTCAAATTTTTACGTTTTGTATTTATTTTATTTAAAGCAGCATCAGTTAATTTATTATCAATTACCAAGCGCTTTTCTTTAAGTCTTAAACGTTCTAACTCATAGTTAATTGCACCTATTTCACCTCGTTCTAAATGCAATATCTGTTCACGTATTTCGATAGTTCGTTGCAAACGCTCATTAAATACTGACCAAAGGTTTTCAGTATTTGATACCTGTTGATTATTTTCGTAAACAGAATTTAAGTAACCATAAAAATTACCCCATTCTATACGTTCTAGAACCATGACTTCTTCAGGTAACTCTTGCTTAACAAGGTCAATATCATATAACCATCTAAAATCACTACCAAGAAGATCGCGGTTTCCTGTTTTGACCAGATAGCGCGTTACATTACCTTCTTTAACATCTATACCCTGAACGGTATCTGCAGGAACTGTTTCTGATTCAACAATTTCAGCAATAACTGTTACTGAGTTCTGAGCATTCTGAAAGTAAAAAGCCTCGACACTAGCCGGCCAAAAGTGACTCATTCCACGAATCAATATAAGAAATAACAACCCAAATACAGCAACTAATGCTATAGAGATTGCACCCGCATTTAACCAGATCCACGGTGTACCGCTATTAAACCAATTTTTCATTATAATCCGCTATACTTTTTACGCAGACGATGACGAATCATTTCTGCTAATGTGTTAAATACGAAGGTAAACATAAAGAGAATAAATGCCGCCAGAAACAAAATACGATAATGTGTACTAGCCACTTCGGCCTCAGGCACTTCTACTGCAATATTTGCAGCTAGAGTTCTCATACCCTGGAACATACTCATATCCATTAATGGTGTATTACCCGTAGCCATCAATACAATCATGGTTTCACCTACTGCACGTCCAAAGCCCATCATAACTGCTGAAAAAATTGCTGGGCTTGCTGCAGGCATAACGACACGCATCATGGTCTGCCAACGACTAGCTCCCAATGCCAATGAACCTCGAATTAAATGTTGTGGCACACTAAATATTGCATCTTCAGCAATTGAGAATATGGTAGGTATAATGGCAAAACCCATTATTAAACCAACGACTAATGCATTTCGTTGATCATAACTAATACCCCACTGATCACTCATATGAGCACGCATATCTCCATTAAAGAAAAGCGATTCAATTGGTCCACTTAAAATCATTGATAACCAGATAAAGAACAGTACAACAGGAATAAGTAGTGCTGCCTCCCATCCATCAATAATAGATTTATTAGGAACAAAGCCGATCAACCAGGCACATAATATAAAGGCAAAAGGTAAAATTATTAGCAGCGTAAAGACACCTGCCAGATGTGTTTCAACATATGGCGCTAACCATAAACCTGCAAGAAAACCCAGGATTACCGTTGGTAACGCTTCCATAATTTCTATAGAAGGTTTTACCGTCTGGCGCATACGAGGCGCCATAAACTGTGCAGTATACATAGCGCCTAAAATAGCAATTGGGACAGCAAACAGCATAGCGTAAAATGCCGCCTTGATAGTACCAAATGTCAATGGCATTAAACTAAACTTAGGCTCAAACTCATTCGTAGAAGCTGAGGATTGCCATATGTAATCAGACTCATCATAACCTTCATACCAAATTTTTCCCCATAGGACATCCCATGATACTTCTGGGTAATGATTATCAACTTCATATAAATATAATTTACCCTGAGCATCTGCTGCAATTAAGTTTTCAGCTCGTGCGGACCACGCCATGTGTGTAATAACATTTTTAGCTGTATTTATAGTTGCAAGGGTACGTTGAGAGGTAGAATAATAAAGTGTGATATCACCATTAATACCAGCTACAGCAAAACCTTTGCGCTGCTGCTCAGTTGATATTTCGGTGATAGAGTTATTTGATTCATGAAAACTCCGAATAAATGTCAACGCTCTGCCATGTTCATTTCTAACAGACATCCATTGCTCTACTTCGCCATTTTCAAAACCAATTAATATTGATGAACCACCTAGCAATAGTTTTAATTTAGTTATTTTTTTCTTAAATGTGTAATCGTTAAAACCACTATCAAAACCATCTTCATCAATTGAGTAATCTCTAAGCACTTTATCATTAATCGCTACATATAGATGATCTAAGGATGGCGTTAAAACGATTGCGTTAATATTACCCTCAAATTTTTGCTCGGATCTCACTGCTAGCTCAGTAACAAGCTGTTCGGAAATAAATGACTCTTCCTGTATATATCGTGCAAATACCAAACGCATATCATTGGTTTCTGCAACAAGACCTATACTTTCATCATTTATTTGAATATCTATTTCAACTAAAGGCTTTCCTGACTCATCAATCTCTAAAAGATCTTCGCCTAGAGGAAATTCAAGTACTGGTGTAAGAGTACGAGCATTATCAGGGTAACTTATGTCGAACACATAGCGTACGACCTTAACCTGTCCATTCGCTAAACCTAATACTATATAATCTAATTTAGACGAAATACTGGTTATTCTTGCTGGAAGATTAAGATTTGTATCTTTAACAACTTCGCCCGTATCTGTCTTAAAAAAGATTACGTGACCAAGGTCTGTAAACCTGACACCAATAGTACCCTGCTCTTCAAGCCCAAGATGCAAGGTATTACCCTGGCCTGTATTAGCATAAGAATGACTTTCTTTAATATCTGCCGACTCAAACATCGGTATTACAACCTGTAACAGATAGAAGAATATCAATAAGATGGCGATTATTACGCCAATTCCACCTAATGCCACAAAATACCGTGCCAGGCGGTCTTTTAAAGCTCGTTGATTATATTTTTGCTGTAGCATTTGATCTTTCATGCTGCGTAGAATACCTGCTTGTTATTACAGAAATGTTACAAGATGTGACAATTTTGTTGCGCTGCCAAATAAAAGTCAACGCATTACCCAGAAACCAAAAAACGCCTTGATAAACAAGGCGTTAAAGCAGCTGACTAAGCTGCAGGAGTCTTTATTATAGTTATATCTATTAGTCACTTCAGATAGAAGTGACTAATAAAAAGTGCTAATTAAAACTTAGCAACAACACCTAGAGCAATAGCAGAACCATCACCAGCTAGTTTAGTTGCATCGTTTAATCCACCATCAGCACCATCAGCTATCAGTGCATATACAGATACTTTTTTACCCATTTTGTGGTCAAACGCCAATGCTGTCATAGTTGCATCATCAGGAAGAGACTGGTCTTTAGTACCGTATACAAACTTAATAGAGTTATTCTTATCAAGCTTATGCTTAACACTAAATAATAAGTTTGAATCATCCAAAGTAAGATCATCTTCAACCGTTTCTGAAATTAGACCAAGTTGTGTATCACCAAGCTTATAACCAAAAACTAATTTAAGACCCGTTTCATCATTAGCAGTTGATTTTTCAATCGTTTGATATGCAACAGCAAAACCCATCGCACCCATTTTCACATCGTATGCGAAGCTATAAGATTGACCAAGATTCTCAGCAGCTACACCGTCATCACCTGCTGCATATTGAAGACCTAATTTACCAGGACCAATTTTCCCCCAGTAACCAAATGAATTATCATTACGTGTATCCTGGCCTTTATCAATAATGTTATTGTAATCAGCATATGTATCACTTAAATGCTCAACATTTTTCTTACCCGCTTTTTTGTATGGTGAGTCATCACGACCTAGACGAATCTGACCCCAATCACCTTTTAAACCAACATATTGTTCACGTGACTTGATATGATCGTCTGAAGATTTAGCGTTATCACTCATATCTATTTGCCATACAAAACGGTAAATTACAGATGTATCAGAATCTGTTTCAACAGAACCTTTTACACCAACGCGTGAAGCATGACTAGAAACAGCAGTAGATGAAGTATCAGTTACACCATTGTCAGATGATATTGATCCAAATGACAAGTGAGCTTTACCGAATATCTCTGCTCCAGCAGAAGCAATACCAGGTAATGTAATAGCGCTTAGAATAGCAAGAGCAGCGGCTGTTTTAGTAAAAGTTTTCATAAATCTATGTACCTCAAGTTAATAGAATAAGTTCGTATGAATTTATTGTTAAGATATTAAGCTAGGTTTATTACAGACTTATGTGTGGGATATTACATTTGTGTTACATTGTAATATTTAAGGGAACTTTTAAAAATTTTAAAAGGCAATGTATCTATTTAAATATAGATACTGCTAATGACATACAGCATTGATAACACGTTTTACATTCTTTATATAAGAAATATTCGAATATAAATTTTTTCCATCACATACAAAATTTATCACGTGTTGTTTTGGCCTTGTTGAAAAACTCAAGCAATTTATCAGCATCAGAATTTTTGATTGCAGATTTTATATGATCGATATCTTTTTGATAATTATCCATCATAGTAAGAATAGCTTCTGAATTATTAATACAGATATCTCTCCACATCACTGGATCACTTGAAGCAATGCGACTGAAATCCCGAAAGCCACCGGCGGCGTACTTAAATATCTCATCGACATCATCAACTTTATTCAAACACCCCACTAATGCAAAAGCTAGCACATGCGGAAGATGACTGGTACCAGCAAGAATTAGATCATGATGTGATGCATCCATTTCATCAACTTCAGCACCTGCATTTTCCCACATAGTACGTACTTTAATGATATCTTCATTCGAGTTTTCTACTAGAGGCGTTAATATGACGCGACGTTTATGATATAAAGATTCAAAAGCAGCACCAGCACCTGACTTTTCCGTACCCGCTATTGGATGCCCAGGAATAAATTGCTTTACCTTATCGCCTAGCGCCTCTATAGCTGCATCAATTACAGTCTGTTTTGCACTTCCACCATCTGTAATAATTGTATTTTCAGATAAATGAGGTGCAATTTTTTTAAATACTTCAGACATTGCCCCTATAGGAACGGCAACAAATACCATGTCTGCCTGCGAAATAGCTTTACCATAATCTGTTTCGTATTGATCTATAACACCCAACTGCTTTGCCATTTTAAGATTTTCAAGACTACGCCCTAAACCAGTTACCTGGTTTACCTGACCAGCAGACTTTAGTGCTAACGACAGAGAACCACCAATTAGACCAACACCAATAATACATAGATTATTTATCATTAAAGTATGATTCCTACAAAACTTTCTTTAACGCATTTAGAACACGTTCGTTTTGTTGATTACTACCAACGGTTATTCTCAAAAACTGAGGCATATTATAGCTAGCAACCGGACGAACAATAACGCCCTCTTTCAGTAAAGAGTCATAGACTGGCATCGCATCTTTATTTAAATTAACAGCAATAAAATTTGCAATACTAGGTATATAATTTAAGCCCATGCCATCAAATGCACTGGCATACTGTTTTAAACCAAGCGCATTTAAGCTGGCGCTTTTTAAAACATGTTCCGAATCATCAATAGCAGCTAAGGCTGCCGCCTGTGCGGGCATATTAGTATTAAATGGTTGTCTAACTCTATTTAATATATCAGCGACATCAGGATGAGACAGTGAATAACCAATACGTAACCCTGCTAAACCATATACTTTTGAAAAAGTTCTTGTTATAACTAAATTTTTATACTGATTTAATAACCTTGTAGTATCTGGTTTTAATTCATCTGGCATATATTCAAAATATGCCTCATCAAGCACGATTAAAACATTATCATCAACTTTAGATAAAAACGAATGTAGCTCATCGAGCTCAAACCAGGTGCCAGTTGGATTATTAGGGTTAGCAATAAATACAACTCGTGTTGTATTTGAAATTTGTTGATGTATTGCCACCAAATCGTGCCCATAAGGCATTGAGGCGTGATCGAAAGGCAAAGCTTTTGCGACCCTCGCTTCAGCTCCCACACTCTGTACCACTAAAGGATAAACAGCAAAAGAATACTCAGAATAAACTGCAGAATTGCATGGCGCAAGAAATGCTCGACCTATCAGCTCAAGAATATCATTAGAACCATTACCTAGGGTAATACACGCTGGGCTAACACCATGCTTATCTGCAAGTGCTGCACTTAATTTATAACCAGCACCATCAGGATAATAATTAACCTCACCGATGACTGACTGAGCTGCTTTTATTGCTATTTTACTGGGACCTAATGGATTTTCGTTTGATGCTAATTTTATGGCATTGGTAATACCCAGCTCACGCTCAAGATCTTCAACAGGTTTACCTGGTTGATATGGGTTTAATTTCTGAACCCCAGGTACTGCGTTTTTGAGAAATTTGTTCATAATAATTCGTTTAATATTAATTAATATATTTAAGAATAATATCTAAAGGATAATCTATTCATATTGATTATCCGGATACTATATAAAGTAAATGATACATATAATGACTCAGATCGCCCCCGTATGGCCGAGGATCAAGATAAAAATGTGAGTATACAACTGTAAATATCCATTCTTCAACATGAACAAAGTGCCATACAGGAATGAGCTGGGCGTTATTTTATTTGAGTACAGCTTTGGGGTATGACCCTAGTATTCTAACCATTGCAGATTCATGCTCAATTTCTACAAGTGCTTCAGACAAAGCCTTATCATCTTTATGTCCTTCAATATCAATAAAGAACACATATTCCCAAACTCCCTGTCGAGATGGGCGTGATTCAATTTTACTCATGCCAATATTTCTATCAGCTAGTGGCTTTAACAATTGATGCAATGCCCCTGCCTTATTATTAGTGGTAACTAATAACGAGGTTCGGTCATTACCACTAGGTGGCACATCATTTTTACCAATCACAATAAAACGAGTTGTATTATTAGGCTCATCTTCTATTTCAGATCGAAGAATAGGTACATCGTACAATTCAGAAGCCATTGAACCTGCAATAGCAGCTGCTCCTGACTCATCTTTAACCATACACACAGCTTCTGCATTACTGCGTACAGCATATAGTTCAGCATTAGATAAATTTGCATCTAACCAACGCCTACATTGTGCTAATGATTGCTGATGAGAATATACTTTATTAATTTTTTTAATATCTGTTTCAGAACTAATTAAGTTATGCTGTATACGTAAATCTACTTCACCACTTATTTTTAATGATGAATTAATGAGTAAATCCAGTGTATGTGAGATAACTCCTTCAGTCGAATTTTCAATTGGTGCGACACCAAAATGAGCTCCACCAGTTTCAACTGTACGAAATATATCTTCGATATTATCAACTGGATATTGCTCAATTGAAGCGCCGAAATGTTTACTAGAAGCGGCATGATTATAAGTTCCAGCTGGCCCTAAAAAAGCAACTTTAATCGGTTTTTCAAGCGCCAAACATGATGACATTATTTCACGAAACAAATGCGCCATAGCATTATCACCTAATGGGCCTTTATTACGCTTTTTAATTTCTGTTAAAACCTGAGCTTCTCTTTCAGGACGATAGAAATGCTCAGTTTCACCTGCATTTAATTTTATATCAGCGACTTCTTGAGCACATTCCGCACGCTGATTAATAAGCGTCTGTATTTGCTTATCAATAGCATCAATTCTGTCTCGTATGCCTAATAATTTTTCTTGTTCGTTCATTAACTATGCCGCTGTGTAAATTATTTTATTAAATTAATCTTACAGACATAACGCCATCAATATTAGCGATCTTATCTATTATCGTATCATCAGGTTTGCTATCAACATCTATTAAAGTATATGCCAATGCACCACGTGACTCATTTGCCATATGCAATATATTCACAGCAGACTCACCTAGCTCACCTGAAATTTTTGCCAGCATATCAGGACTATTTGAGTTTGATATGGCCAATCTATAATCACCCTGCCTGGCAAGTTTAATATTCGGAAAATTAACGGAGTTTTTAATGTTACCGTTATTTAAAAAATCTTTTAACTGATTAGCAATCATAACTGCACAGTTATCTTCAGCCTCTCCAGTTGAAGCACCTAAGTGTGGCAAGGTATATACACCTTCATGACCTTTGACTTCATTAGAAGGGAAATCATTCACATAAGCATGAATTTTTCCTGATTCAATTGCAGCAAGAACTGCACTGTCATCAACTATGCCTTCACGCGCAAAGTTAAGTATGACTGAGCCATCTTTCATGATCGCTAAACTTTCAGCATTTAAAAGGTTTCGTGTTGCATCTATAAGAGGCACATGAAATGTTACAAAATCCGCTTCACGAAATAGCTCTTCAGCGCTGTCCATTTTTTTCACGTTAGATGATAACTGCCAGGCTGACTGTACCGTTATTGCAGGATCAAAACCAATTACATTCATACCTAACATATCAGCTGCATTAGCAACTTGAGCACCAATAGCACCCAGACCAATAACCCCCAGGGTTTTACCTGGAAGCTCAAAACCTGCAAATTTCTTTTTACCCGCTTCTACAGCTTTAGTTACTTCATCATCTGAACCCGTTAACTCAGTTGTATAATTCCATGCAGGAATTAAGTTACGACAAGCCATTAACATGCCGGCAATAACTAATTCTTTTACTGCATTAGCATTGGCTCCGGGCGCATTGAAAACCACAATTCCACGATCTGACATTTTATCAACTGGAATATTGTTTACACCAGCACCTGCACGACCAACTGCTTTAACAGAGCTAGCAACCGGTACATCATGCATTTTAAATGAACGTAGCATAATTGCGTCTGGCTCACTTAAGTCCTCACCAACCTGATATCCTTCAGCTGTTAGTTTATCTAAACCCAGGGGGGAGATTGCATTGTAGGTTTTGATAGTAAACATAAATATTCCTAATAGTATTTATTATATTAAATCATCTGCGTTTATAGTAACTGTTCAACTTACCTCTGCATGGTTTCAGATCAAGGCGAAAAATGTGAGTTATCAAGTGTAAACACACATATTTCAACACGGATATAGAATCATCCAGAGGTAAACTGAATAATTACATTTTATGCGTTATTCTTTTCAAAATCTTTCATGTACTCTATTAAAGCATCAACTCCTGCTTCAGGCATTGAGTTGTAAATACTCGCTCGCATACCGCCAACAGATCTGTGACCTTTTAATGTAGTTAAACCAACTTTAGTAGCGCCTTCAAGGAATGAGCTATCAAGTGCGGCATCACCGAGAATAAATGGTACATTCATTAATGAACGACAATCTATATCAACCGGATTTGAATAAAAACTGGAGTCATCAATAGCCGCGTATAATTTTCCGGCTTTACGACGATTAATTTCTTCAAGTGCTTTAATGCCACCATTACGCTTAATTCTATCAAATACTAAACCTGCAATGTACCAACTATAAGTTGCAGGTGTGTTATACATGGAATCATTGTCAGCCATAATTTTGTAATCAAGCATAGTTGGCATACGTTCGATGCAGCTTCCAATTAAATCATCACGTACAATAACAATTGTTAAACCTGCACAACCAATATTTTTTTGAGCACCCGCATAAATAATACCGAACTTACTAACGTCAATTTCTCTTGAAAGAATATTTGAGGACATATCAGCAACTAATGGTACGTCTGTTTCAGGTAAAAACGGAAATTCAACACCAACAATCGTTTCATTGGGCGTGTAATGTAGATAAGCAGCATCATCGCTTAAATTCCACTCTGACTGCTTAGGTACAGTTGTAAACTTTGAATCTTCGGATGAAGCAGCAATATTAATATCACCATATAACTTAGCTTCAGATATTGCTTTTTTAGACCATTGACCCGTTAAGATATAATCAGCTTTTCGATTTGAACCCATTAAATTTATGGGTACTGCTGCAAACTGTGAACTTGCACCACCTTGCATAAACAACACTTTATAATTTTCCGGGATATTCATAATTTCACGCAAATCAGCTTCAGCTTTTGCTGCGATTGACATGTATGGTTTACCACGGTGAGACATTTCCATTACAGACATGCCTGTGCCCTGCCAATCTAACATTTCTTCTTGTGCTTGTTTAAGAACTTCTTCAGGAATACATGCAGGACCTGCACTAAAATTATATACTCGGCTCATTGCCATTTCACCTTAGCTATTTTTTAAATTTTTAGAATATGTTTCAGATCCAGCCTAAATACTGGATTGATACATAAATATTATTTTTATACGCAATATTCTCTGATAAGCGCCCCATTGACTGGAGCACTTATCAACACCCATGACTTACTCTGCAGGTGTGTCTTCAATCTCTGAAGACTCTTCGCCTTCTAGTACTTCTATTCGCTCTATTTCAACAAGTTTTTCATTTTCTGATAAACGAATTAAGCGTACACCCTGAGTATTTCTACCCATAACTCTCACCTCTTCAACACTGGTTCGAATTAATGTACCACCATCAGAAATCATCATAAATTCATCGGTTTCTGATACCTGAACAGCCCCAACAACATCACCATTACGGTCAGAGGTTTGTATAGAGATAACACCCTGGCCACCACGGCCTTTACATGCATACTCTGTTGTAGCAGTTCGTTTACCATAACCTTTTTCTGTTGCAGTTAAGATTGCTGCAGCTTCATCTACCACAATCAGACTGATCAGCTTCTCACCTTCTTTCATACGTATGCCGCGAACACCAGCTGCTGTTCTACCCATCGCACGAACATTCGATTCATTAAAGCGAATAGCCTTACCTGAACTTGCCATGAGCATTATATCTTTTGTGCCATCTGTAAGTGCCACATCAACCAGCAAGTTATCATCACGTAAATCCAGAGCAATAATGCCACCTGCGCGTTGATTAGAGAATGCAGTTAATGGAGTTTTCTTAACGGTACCAGAGCTTGTTGCCATAAATATAAAGTGATTATCATCATATTCACGTATAGGTAATACCGCATTGATACGCTCACCTTCTTCCAAAGGTAATAAATTCACTAATGGCTTGCCACGTGAGCCACGACTTGCCTGAGGCAATTGATAAACTTTAATCCAGTAAACTTTGCCCCTGCTAGAGAAACATAATAATGTGTCATGCGTATTGGCAATAAACAACTTATCAATAAAGTCTTCTGTCTTCATTCGTGTAGCAGACTTTCCTTTACCACCACGTTTCTGCGCACTGTACTCAGATAGAACTTGTGACTTGGCGTAACCTTCATGTGAAAAAGTAACCAGGACATCTTCTTCTGTAATTAGATCTTCTAAACTTAAATCTAACTGGCTTTCCATAATTTCTGAACGACGCTCATCACCAAAGTCTTCCTTGATTTGACGTAGCTCTTCACGAATAACTTCTAGTAAACGATCAGGGCTTGCCAATATCTCAATTAAAGCTTTAATAACATCCAGTATCTCACTGAATTCATTGATTATTTTATCTTGTTCTAAACCGGTTAAACGGTGCAATCTTAATTCAAGAATCGCTTGTGCCTGTGCCTCAGACAGGTAATACCCACCGTCACGCATACCGAACTCATCTTGCAAGAATTCAGGACGTGAGGCCTCAGCACCAGACCGGCTCAGCATATCGGACACCATGCCCAGCTCCCATGAACGGGAAACCAAACCCACTTTAGCTTCTGCCGAATTCTTGGATTTTTTGATTAATTCTATAACTTCGTCAATATTAGCTAGCGCAATCGCCAGGCCCTCTAACACATGGGCACGTTCACGAGCTTTTCGTAACTCGTAAATAGTACGGCGTGTAACCACTTCACGGCGATGACGAACAAAGGCCTCTATAATTTGCTTAAGGTTTAATAACTTTGGCTGCCCATCAACCAGTGCAACCATGTTGATGCCGAAAACAGTTTGCATTGAGGTTTGTTTAAACAGGTTGTTAAGGATAACCTCAGCAACATCACCGCGTCGAACCTCAATGACAATACGGATGATTGCAGTAGATTCATCACGTATTTCAGTAATACCTTCAATTTTTTTATCTTTAACCAGCTCGGCAATACGCTCAATCAGGCGGGCCTTATTAACCTGATAAGGCAATTCATGTACGATGATGCTTTGTTTGCCATTAGCTGCCGTTTCAATAGATGTGCGTGAACGCATAAACATACGGCCACGACCCGTACGATAGGCTTCACGGATACCCTTGGTGCCATTTATAAAAGCAGAAGTAGGCAGATCAGGCGCCGGGATGTAGTCCATCAGACCTTCAACATCTATTTGAGGGTTATCAATTAGTGCAATACAGGCATCAATGACCTCATTTAAATTATGCGGGGGTATATTGGTTGCCATACCAACTGCTATACCAGCAGAACCATTTACCAGTAGTGCAGGTATACGTGTTGGCATAACCGTAGGTTCACTTTCTGAACCATCATAGTTCTCTGCAAAATCAACAGTCTCTTTATCAAGATCAGCAAGAATCTGGTGAGCAATTTTGTCCATGCGCACTTCTGTATAACGCATGGCGGCAGGAGAATCACCATCTACAGAACCAAAGTTACCCTGACCATCTACCAGCATATAGCGCATTGAAAATGGCTGTGCCATACGTACGATGGTGTCATATACAGCCGTATCACCGTGCGGGTGATACTTACCAATAACATCACCGACCACACGAGCCGATTTTTTATAGGGCTTATTCCAGTCATTACCCAACACATTCATCGCATAAAGAACACGGCGATGAACCGGCTTTAAACCATCTCTAACATCGGGAAGTGCTCTACCAACAATTACACTCATTGCGTAATCGAGGTAAGACTGGCGCATTTCATCTTCTAAATTAACTGGTACTACTTCTTTGGCAAATTCAGCCATAAGGTGCTTCTTTTCCGTAGTTTATCGGGTTATTTAATTTACCCTGGTAAGTGGCACCGCAAGGTGTGCCATAAAGCCCGAAATTCTACCATAAATCAGTGACTAACGGTAATTTGAAGTTAACAGTTTTACTCCGATATAAACGCATGAAATGAGGGCATAAAATCAGCTATGGGCACACCTGATAAACAAGCCGTTTTATGCCAATACCAAAAGACTCAAAAACAAGGGAAAGAGCGAAAGAAAACCAGCAGAACGAGCTATAGAAACTAAATAACAATAGCAGCCGATTCGGAAGAAATACTGACTATAAAACCGTGATTCTGACGCAAACAATACTTTAACCACTTACTCAAAAAACGATTCAACTGCCACTTTTCTTTTAATGCATCTGCAGGCAAATGATCTAACACCAAACGGCCATGATGCAATTTACCAGACATAACCTCAGCCAGACCTGCATCATGATAGATACGTATTTTTAAATTTGGCTCAAGTCGAGACTCACCATTATCTGTAAAGCAATAACTTAAACGTAATGTAGTTGTAAACTTACTACGCTCTACAATTTGTAAGTGTAAATTTAAGTGCCCTGGCGAAGTTGAAACCGCAGAATCGTTTATCAAATGGACATCAGGTATAAGCTTGCGTAATTTTATGTAATTATCTTCATACATATCCATTAAGCTTACAAAGTCTACGGGTAATACATCTTCACAACCATAGTGACTGGTTTTCTGTTTACAACGCTCAAATATCTGCTTCTTTAATATTTTACTCATCGGTTTAGTTTAACATGCTCTTTTAATTGAATACCTTCAACTTTCATTCTTACACGAAGCTGCCTAAACTTTTCAGCATCAATATTATCTTTAAACAAAACAACTTTAAGCTTTTTATTATTATCAAGCTTAAAATTCAATACAGAAAAAAATGACGTGACTATACTGCCCTCTCGCAGCTCTGCAACAGATTTTGTATTATTCTCGACTATCAACCAACGCCCATCGGGTTGCCACTGTATGGTACGTGCGCAATTATTTTTTATCGCAATAATACAAATAAAAAGTAAAAAAACTAAAGAAAAGAAACTTAAAGCTATATTATTTATATTAGCTATGTAAATAGAAACCACAGACAACGCTGCACATACATAAATAATGTTTAGATAGATTCTGGAAAATTTAACTTCAAACAGAAGCTGACTGGCGTATTGTCTGGACAAGGCTGGAAACATTATTATCTGATGATTGCATATGACCTAAAAGCAAGTCAAAAAGCAGTTGATCAGGGTAGTCGAGTAACTGATCAAATGTATCTTTTTGCTCACTACTCAGTTGAGTGTACTGACTGTCTAGAAAACCATTGAATAAAATATCCAATTCAAGCATACCCCTACGGCATCGCCAGCGAAGCATTGAATTAACCTTTTCAGGCATTGATTTTTCAATATTCATAAATAGAACCATCTCTTGTATACAGTTACAACTTGAAGGCGAACATTAATTAATAAAATCACTACTTATACTCTGTAGCACAGACAAATAAATCTACATCGATTTCTTAACCATCATCTTTTTAATATCACCAATAGCTTTAGTTGGATTTAACCCCTTGGGGCAGACCTGTACACAATTCATAATTGTATGGCAACGAAACAATTTAAATGGATCATCTAATGCCTGTAATCTTTCTTCTGTTGCCTGGTCACGAGAATCATCAATAAAGCGTGCTGCCTGTAATAATGCAGCTGGGCCTAAAAACTTATCAGGGTTCCACCAGAAAGATGGGCATGAAGTTGTGCAACAACCACACAGAATACACTCATATAAACCGTCAAGTTTATCCCTTTCTTGCGGAGTTTGTTTTAACTCAACCTCAGGCAAAGGGTCTTTAACATCAAGGTAAGGTTTTACATCACGATACTGCTTATAAAACTGATCCATATCGACAATTAAGTCACGAATTACTGGTAGTCGAGGCATTGGGCGAAGCTCAACCGGTTCTTTTAAACTTGTAACAGGTGTAATACATGCGAGACCGTTTGTGCCATTTATATTCATACCATCAGAGCCACAAACACCTTCTCTACATGATCGCCGAAATCCCAAACTCGGATCCTGTTCTTTTAATAACAACAAAGCATCTAACAACATCATACCCGATGAAACATTATCAAGATGATAATCTTTCATATATGGTTTCTTATCGGTTTCAGGGTTGAATCTGTAAATGCTAAATCGCATAAAACTATCCTTTAAAAATATTTCTTATGTAACCCATAGAGACTAAAGACTTTGCAGCACTGCAAATCCCTGATCAGGATCATGTAACTTTAACAACTAATAGACTCTTGGTTTAGGAGGAAAAGTTGCTACCGACATTGGTTTTGTTCTGACGGGCTTATAATCCAGCTTTCTCTCCTCACTAGAATAAAGTGAATGCCTCATCCAGCTTTTATCGTCTCTATCTGGATAATCAACCCGAGAGTGCGCACCACGACTTTCTTTTCTAGCAGCCGCTGAGTTCACAGTCGCTAAGGCGACATCCATTAAATTCTCTAACTCTAATGCTTCCACTCTTGCGGTATTAAACAATTCAGACTGATCATTAATACTGGCAGATTTTAGGCGCTCAGCCAGATTTGAAACTTTTTCGACACCATCATCGAGCACATCCTGAGTTCTAAACACACCACAATTTTCTTCCATAACTTTTTGCAGTTCTCGTCTTATATCATCTACTGATTCACCTGCAGAATTCTCATCCCAACGATGCAAACGTTTATAGGCCTGCTCAATAGTGTTTTCATCTAATCCTTTGTGAAAACGATTTTCTTTTAAATACTCAATAATATGATTTGCAGCAGAACGCCCGAACACCAGAATATCTAACAGTGAATTACCACCTAATCTGTTTGCACCATGCACAGACACACATGCACACTCACCTGCAGCATACAAACCACTTACCGGTTCTTCTGGTGTATCTTTAACTGGCACCACTACCTGTCCATGGCGATTAGTTGGAATACCACCCATTGTATAATGAGCGGTTGGATAAACTGGAATCGCCTGATTAGCTGGATCTACACCTAAAAATGTAATGCAGGTTTGCCTGATCCCCGGCAAACCTGCATTA
>Ga0209345_10000145_pt1 | contig 99554 bp, 93 predicted proteins | sample Cruoilmetagenom7_FD_187294 | JGI IMG/M metagenome (GOLD analysis project Ga0209345, IMG submission 187294) | Oil polluted marine microbial communities from Coal Oil Point, Santa Barbara, California, USA - Sample 7 (SPAdes) (version 2) | ecosystem: Environmental > Aquatic > Marine > Oil seeps ... | reverse complement strand
CCCGCGTCGTCAACCAAAATAGAATTGGGCAGGCACATTGGCCTGCCCCTACCAAAAGATTAAGGTTCTTATAGGATGGGTTAGGCAATCGCCGTAACCCATCAAAGCTTACCGATGCTATGAATTCAAAAGAGAGCTGGGATTCATGTTATTCATCCCAGCCTACGACTTTCCGACTAACAGAAATATTCGTCATTGCGAGAATCAAGGTGACGTGGCAATCTAGCCAAAAGATTTACAGGACTACCTATGAAAACACGTTGCGGTTGGGTCAGTGATGATCCGCTTTATATCGAATACCATGACATCGAATGGGGTGTGCCGACTTATGACGATCGGGAATTATTCGAGATGTTGTGTCTGGAGGGGGCGCAGGCAGGTCTTAGCTGGATCACGGTGCTGAAAAAACGTGAACACTACCGTAAAGTATTCGATAACTTTGATGCTGAAAAAATCGCGCTCTATGATGAAGCGAAACGCGAACAATTACTCTCCGATGCGGGCATTATTCGCAACAAACTCAAGGTAAATGCTTTTATCGTTAATGCGCAGAATTATTTGCGCATCAAAGAAGAGCAAAGTTTCAGCGACTATCTGTGGCAGTTTGTTGGTGGTGAGCCCATTGTCAATAACTGGAAAAGTCTTAAGGAAGTTCCTGTCACCACGCCTGAGTCAGACGCCATGTCCAAGCAGCTGAAGAAAGACGGCTTTAAGTTTGTCGGATCAACTATTTGCTATGCCTTTATGCAGGCGACCGGGATGGTGGATGATCATACTAAGGATTGCTTTAAAAAATAAAAGGAAGAAACTATGAGAAGCTCGGCAATAATTTTGCTCTTTGTATTAACTGCGTGTTCTAGCGGACCAACTTTCTTGAAACCATCTGAAGAATACACAGACTTTGCAAGTAGTCATACGTATGCCAATATATATTTATCTTCATTTTTTTGTGAAAACAACAGATGGCCTGATAGCTTACAAGAGTTAAAGGAGTATCGGCTACCTAGCAGATATAAAAACTGGATTTTTAAACCGGTAAACTGGCACGATATTTCATTCATGGAAATAAGGTATATACCGAGTAGCGTAGTTTTGACCGCTCCTGAAGTAAAGCTTGGGGTTCCAATGTTGACGTCTGTGCATAGTGAACCAGAATGCAGTAATGGAAAAGTTGTTTCCACAAAGTATGGGATAACAAAAAACTAATACTCATTACAGTTTACTGTTTAAGAGATGTCACTGTAAGGTTCTTACGGGACTAAAGCCCCGCTGATGGCTTCGCTACGAAAGGTGCAAAGTAAGCTGTTAAATCCTGGTAGAGCTCCTTTGTCCAGGGAAGCTCGGGAATAGGCGATAATTCATGCTCTCTTGGATCTCGTGGGGCGATAGCGACCTCTATATTGCGATGGCCAATGTCGCTGGCCAGAACAAATAACTCTTCAGCAACCTCATCTCCCATGGCTAAACATCCTATTGATACAGCCTTACCGTGGATAAAGATGTTAGTTCCCGGTTCGCTTCTCCCTTCTGCTTTTGCATGCGTTTGGTCAAAATCGTTCGGATAGTTTAACTTCATTGATAAGTGGTAAGAGCTATTAGGATTTAAATATTCTATTCGATAAATGCCTTCAGGAACCTGCAAATCGCCTTCGCGTAATTTGGGGCCAGCGACTCCGCTTTGAGCAAGCACAGAATAGTTGCGAATGAAAACTGGGTTTGCTGCTGAAGTGTCCCATAGCTCAAGTTTTGCTTCTTCTTTTATGGCTATCAGCGCCACAGAGTCAGGCGGATACTTGATGCCAGCTGCTGCAAAGTATGGAGTCATTCGTTCTCGTGCTTCATCGCCATAAGTCTGTATCACATCCTCTACAGTGCGAGCTCCAGCAGCTTTGATATATAAAGGGTGCCAGTACGCACGGCCATAATTATAAATCAGGAAAATTCCAATAAGCGAGGCGAGAAGGAAGACGAGAGAAAGAATGTGTTTCATGGGCATCCGAGCTAAATAATTTTTTTAACTTTAGCTCAATCATTTGAGCGCGGCAAATATTAGTCTTTTGCCGAAGGTTTATTTCGCTTGAGATAGCTGGCGAGTTGTTTGCCGATGCTGACAATGGAACCAAAGACGCCAATGATGGCGGCGGTGACTAGAACACCGATTTTGACTTTGCGGCTGAACAGATCCCATTCGCCAAATTGCTCAGCAAACACAAAACCAATAATCACTACCGAAATGATATAGCAGATGATGGTAATTTTGGGCAGCGCCTGAAATCGAACCATGATTTATATGGTGCCCAGGCTGAAAAATTCACCAGCGGAAATAACGCCGAGATGTTTTTGATCATCAATGACTCTTTCTTCCGCGCGTTCCACCAGCTCATAAAAGACGTTACGATGGATCAGCGCGTGCAGATTGCGACGCACCATAATATAAGGCGATGGTTCGCCCGTTTTAGAGTCTTGTTCAACCCACAGAGGATTGTCTTTGGTGAGAATAATCTGGTTGTCACAGTTATCTTCGAAGCTGATAACAGGGCCTTCGACAGAGTCTTTAATCTGCATGCGAATCACCAGGAAAGGGGCATCTTCAACCCGAATACCCAGCTTTTCAACCGGGGTAACCAAGTAATACTTGTCATCTTCCTTCTTGAGGACAGTCGAAAACAGTTTAACCAGGCGTTGGCGGCCAATGGGCGAGCCCTGATAATGCCAGCTGCCATCACGCTTGATAACCAGCTCCATGTCGCCGCAAAAATCAGGGTCCCATTTCTCAACCGGTGGCAATGATTTGCCATCGCTGGATTTCTCGAGTTCAGCCAGTATTTGTCCAAGATCTTTTTCGGTTTGCTGTGGGTCCTGTTTATCAGGCTCAGGATCTGAATGATTCATAATTAAGCGGCCATTCCTTTTTTAATCAGATACTTGTAGGGCAATTGCTCCGTGTCGCTTCCAATCAGTTGATGTTCCATAAAAGTACAGAACTTGGGAATATCACGTGTGGTAGAAGGATCATCAGCTAAAACTAATAATACTTGACCATCCTCCATTTTACGAACATTGAGGCGCACCATCATCACAGGCTCAGGGCAGCGCAGGCCGAGTGCATCGAGTTTACGGTCATATTGATCAAAGTTGAGCTGTGTCATAGTGTAGTAAAGCAGTTGCTGTATGCTGAAATTGTGCGAATTTTAGACTTTTTCACTCTTAACATGAAGCTAATACCACTTCACATAGTGATTATATATCGATTTATTAGGAAGGATTGATTTTAACTAATAAAATCGTTAGGTTAAGATGGTGAATACATTAATCATAAGGAGTTTATAATGAACAAAGCGATTAATATCGGAATCAATGAAAACCACCGCGAAAAAATTGGTGATGGATTATCAAGGTTGCTGGCAGACACTTATACACTTTATCTGCAAACCCACAATTTCCACTGGAACGTCACTGGGCCATTCTTCCAATCGTTGCATACCTTGTTCGAAACTCACTACACAGAGTTGGCAGTAGCGGTAGACGACATTGCAGAACGGATTCGTGCCTTAGGTATTTTGTCGCCCGGAACCTATAAAGAATTTGCAAAATTAACCAGTATTAAAGAAGTTGAAGGCAATATCAGTGCCGAAGAAATGTTAGAGCGTCTGGTCGACAGCCATGAAACCGTGGTTAGAACTGCACGTGAAATCTTACCCGTGGCGCAGGAAGTGGATGATGAATCCACAGCAAGTCTGATTTCAGATCGATTGGTGGTGCATGAAAAAACCGCCTGGATGTTGCGGTCTCATTTACAGAAGTAAGCTTATTGAATTAAAAGGCTACTACGGTCACCTTTTTCGTGTCAGAAGGTGTTGCTATGGTTATTATCCATGCACCAATAATCCCCTTATATTGAGCTAAGACACGTATAAAATATAGCAATCAAAATCTGTGACCCAAGGGAATCCCTTTAGGGAGATGATTTTGATAAGAATTTTCAGCAAAGGTGACCAACGGAAATCCCCTTGCGGGAGATGTGATGTAAATTCTGGTACCCAAGGGGGCAGACCCTGCGTTAAGTATTTTGGGAGTGGCGCAGGAAGTCACGCGTAGCGTGGCCTCAATATCGGGGTGGTCTTCTTTTATGAAGTACATCCTGTACTTCACCCTTCGGGCTAGCTTCGCTATTCAAAATCGTTCCTGACGATTTTGTGGTTACTTAGAGCAAGACAAATTTGTCTGGAACAAATTTGAACAGCGGAGTGAAACGACGCTGGCTTAAGCGGAATACAGGGATGTATTCCGTAAAAGTAACTCGCTGAGTAGCGAAAAAAAACTAATGGAATGCTCATAAAAAAGAAATAGATTCCTGCACCAGAGGGCATTCCCTTTGGTCACCTACGCGGGCGACCGCAGGAAGTGCCCGTGGTGAATGACGAGCCTTTATACTAAATTTAACTCTCAAGCAAAACTCGCGATAACCTGATTGCGCCCTTCGTTTTTAGCTTTATATAACAGCCGGTCAGCCCGATTGACCACTAAATCCAATGTTTCGTCCTCTGGCAGGTATTCGGTCACACCAAAGCTGGAGGTAACGGTTAGTCCAGGGGCTATTTCATCAAAGTTATAGGTTTCGAAATACTCACGCAAACGTTCGGCTATGGCGTAGGCGGCTTTGATTTCGGTGTCGGGTAAAAGAACCAGGAATTCTTCGCCACCGATACGGCCAATGGTATCGGTTTCACGCAATACCGCTTCGCAAATATCTCGAGTGGATTGAATCACTTTATCCCCGATATTATGGCCAAATCGATCATTGATACTCTTGAAGAAGTCGATATCAAACAAGATCACGCTATAGGTTTTTCGCCCAGCTCCGCTGGCTTTATGCTGCAGTTCAAGAGTTCGAAACACATGACGACGATTAGGCATTTTGGTTAAGTTATCAGTAAAAGCCATTTGGTGATTCGCTCTGGCTAAGCTTCGATAGCGCAGCATAATCCACAACGCGACAGCGACCACTGAAAGCAATAATAAGATGAGCACCCATAGTATGTAGCTGTATTTGCGGCTCTCTTCAACATACTGAGCGTTGAGCTTATTTTCCTGCTCCAGCAATTTATTTTCAAAGACCAGACGCTCCTGATCAAGTTGCTCGCGGGACAGGTTAGAAACATAAGTTAGGTTGTCATTAAATTGCTTACGGTATTGAGTATAAGACTCATTGAGCAATTCATAGGCACTCTCAAAATTACCACGCGCAAAGGAAAGCTCGCTTTCCAGGCGGTTGATATAGTGAGTATCCTGACTACCTAGTTGTTGCGCGTACTCTTTAGATAATGCCAGGTGCTGATTGGCTTTATCAAGCTGACCCAGTTCAAGATAAATTTGGGTCAACTCTGTGTTGATGTCAAAACTAAATAATTCTTCGCCAACCTGTTTATGCAGTTGTTGCGATTGCAAAATTTGGCTAAGAGCTGCCTCATAGTTTTCTTGATCAATCAGCAGTCGGCCCTTTACCTGATGGGCGTAGGCTTTTAGAGAAATATCATCAGTCTCTTTGGAAATCTGTAAAGATTTCTCGAGATACTGGTTGGCTAAATCGAATTGCTCAGAAGCACGGTAGGCATCAGCGAGGTTGACATATAGATAGGTATTTTGTGTGTACTGAGGGTTGGACTCCATAATCTCTATCGACTTTTTGAGGTAATCAATGGCCGAAGGGTAATCATTGAGGGCGCCGTAAAGAATCGCAAAAACGTTATAGGTTTCGACCAGCTGGAAAGGGTCATTGCTTTCGTAGGCATGCGATAAAGCCAATTCCATCAACTCGAATGCATCTTGATAACGGTACATATAAGAATTGAGATAGGCGCGTTCAAGTACAATATCGCTGAGTTTATTATCGGGCCAAGCTTCTCTAACATCGCGATACAATGCATCAGCGGTATGTTTAGCATCAATGAGTTTTCCTTCGGTGCGCAACACTAGCATCAGAATATAATTATATTCCTGATACAGGCTCGGAAGGTCAACGGTATTGACCAAGGGATTGGCGATATTAAGGTGCTCACGAGCGCGTAAAGGTTCGTTAACATGGATGTAATAATCAGCGAGAAGAATATTGGCTAAGGCCTCGGAGTGAGGATCCAGATTATTTCTCAGAATGGATTGGAGCTTATTGAGAAAGGAGTCCTGACTACGTTCTGGAATTGAGAGTTTGCTCATACCATAAAGCTGACTCTGTAAGGGCACATTATCAACTGGCGCAGCGGCAAAGCTCAGTGCGCTTCCTAGCAATAGCAAAAATGCTAAAGATTTCGTGAGGTTAACCACGGTATTCCTTTAATATCTTATCAGTATGTCAGATTACTGTACCCTAAATTGATGCAAAAATGAACAATGGTGTAATGCAAATTTGCATTACACCATTGCAAGTTTGAAATAATCTATTATGGAAGATTATTCGAAGAAGAAAGCAGGACGCTTAACTTCTTTGGGGGCTAATTGATTCATGGTCTGAGCATCGTATAGACGACCATTCAACATGACCATATTAACCTTTTCACTGTTCTTCAGGTTTTCCAGTGGATCGGCGTCAAGAATAACCAGATCAGCCAGTTTTCCTTCCTTGATAGAACCAATTTCATCAGCCATGCCAAGGATCTTAGCACCGTCCATTGTGCCTGCTTCGAGTGCTTGATGCGGCGTCATACCGCCCTGCTCAAACATCCACAGTTCCCAATGAGCCGCTAACCCTTCGCGCTGACCGTGAGCACCGATACCGACTTTAACCCCAAGTTCACGCAATTGCGCAGTGACCGTAGCGTTGTTGATGTGATTGTAATCCTCATCCGGCGCGGTATAACGACGACGAGAAACCGGGTCGAGAATTTCACGTGGCACAAACTTGGTCAATAACGGATGGTCAAAGACTTTAGTTTTGTCATACCAGTAGCGCTCGCCCCAGATACCGCCGTATGCCACGCCAAGAGTTGGCACGTAAGACGTCTGGCTCTGGCTCCACAATTGCTTCACATCATCATAGATTTTTTCTACCGGGATTGAGTGCTCGATGGTGGTGTGGCCATCAATCACCATCGAAATGTTATGCATAAACAATGAACCGCCCTCTGGCACTACCAACAAGCCAGTTTGACGGGCAGCTTCAAGAACCTGCTGGCGCTGGTCGCGACGTGGCTGGTTGTAACTCTTAACCGAGAAGGCACCAACCGCTTTCATGCGCTCAAGGTGACCAACCGCATCGTCCAAATTATCCACTTCGGCAGTGATGAAATGATTCGCGCCATACAAAATAGTACCGGTCGAGAACAAACGAGGTGCTGTAATGACACCCGCTTTTTGCATTTCACTGGCCGAGAATACCGCTTCGGTATCCGCTGATGGGTTATGTGTTGTGGTGACACCGAAGGCTAATGATGCCAGCGCATTCCAGTTAGTCTGAGGCTGGATCTGGTCATTGGCGTAAGGGCCATGCCAGTGCACATCGACTAAACCAGGAATAATGGTTTTACCGGCAACATCAATGGTCTTAGCGCCCGATGGGATAGTAACCTCACCACGTTTTCCAACCGCTTTAATGCGATTATCTTCAACGATAACAACGCCATCTTCGATGACCTGTTCGCCTTCCATCGTGATCACTTTCGCACCAACCAGAGCAATCGAAGTATCAGGCTTATCGGCGTCAACCGTGAAGTTAATGCGTGTTGCTTTCGCTTCAGGAGCTTCTGCATCTTCGTCAGTCTTTGCGTTCAAGAACTCGAAACGCTCATTTAGCGCTTGTTGATACAAGTCCGGGCCCAGTGACCAGGCAAGCGATTTGCTGTCTTCCGACCATGCAAGGTTGCTACCGGCAAATTTCGAGAACTTACGTACTGGCAGGTTATTAGCGCCTGGGCCAGTGCTAATCGCTTTACCACTTTGTACGAATGGGGTGACATAAACCTGATAACGTTGGGTGAAGGCTAGCCACTGTTGATCAGGAGAGACTGCAAAGTCACTGATCCAGTTGCCTTCATAATGCTCCTGCATTTCATTACCGCTTAAGTCAGTGCTCACCAACTTAGTGCTGTAAGTTTCGCCGCTTGGAGTGGTTTGCGAGAAGAAGACGCGATCAGAGCTGCCAGCGAAGAATGGATTGTTACCACGCTTGGACAGGACATACTGCTTATCATCATCAAGGTTAATGGCGATGATACCAGTGTCCTGCGAATATAATGGGCTGGTCAGGTAGCCACCGGAAATGGCCTGTGCGACAACCGTCTCACCATCCGGGCTTAAGCTAGGATTGGTGTAATGACCAGGTTGCTCAGAAACAACTTTACCACTACCGCCGCGTGCAGAAACCACGCGAATAGTACCTAGCTTTTTATCATCCCAGGTGGTGTAAACAATTTTGCTGCCATCGGCAGAAAAACGCGGGTAAAACTCAAAATGTTCATCCTGACGGGTTAAACGCTTTGGCTTACCATTCGGCAGACTCATGGTGTAGATTTTGCCGAGTGCCTGGAAAATGGCCTGATCACCATCTGGAGACACCTGCAACCAACGCAGCATTTTCGCGTTGAAATTAGCTTCATAGGCAGCATTCTTCTGAGTCATGGCCTGACGCATTTCGCGACGGTCATTGACCTCAAAAGGAATATTGCTTACTTCTTTTGAAGCAACGTCTATTTTGTGCAATTTTCCCTGCGCCCAGAACACGATTTCGTCACTGTCTGGCGTCCAGGCAAAGTTCGGATAAACGCCATGAATCGCCCAGGTTTCCTGCATATCGCGCTCAAGACCTTCGAAAATCGGGAATTCAGCACCGGTTTCACGATCTTTCAGGAAAAGCGCGCTTTGCGCACGAATACGACGCACGAAAGCGATGAACTTGCCGTCTGGCGAAGGCGTCGGACGTACTGCGCCACCGGGGCCGTCGATCCAGGTTTCGATATCACCTGTTTCGCGGTTAATAGCAAAGACTTCATAAATCTGGTCATTGGAGTCCTTGCTGTACTCGAAATAACCGCCCGGCGTTGAATCGCGCGAGAACAGAACGTATTTGCCGTCTGGCGTAAAGGCTGGCTCGCCCAGATCTTTCTGCTCATTCGGACGCTTGTTTAACTGAACGCCGCTACCGCCTGACTTATGGTAAAGCCAGATTTCGCCCGCGCCCAAAGAACGGGTGCCGGTAAAGTGCTTACGCGCCGCGATATAGTTGCCATCAGGACTCCACACAGGATTGTTCAATAAACGGAAATTCTCTTTGGTGACCTGATATTGGTCGGAACCATCGGTATCCATGACCCAGATATTGTCGCCGCCACCCTGATCGGTGGTAAACGCCAACTGCTTGCCATCAGGCGAAAAACGTGGCTGCATATCCCACGCCATGCTATTAGTAATGTTAGTCGCCTTACCGCCAGACATCGGCATGGTGTAGATATCGCCCAACAAATCAAAGGCAATTGTTTCGCCATCAGGGCTCACATCAAGATTCATCCAGGTGCCTTCATTGACCTGAATATTCGCAAAAATAGGAGTGCCGGGAGGATTGTTCACATCCCACTTAGCCTTGTCCTCGTCTACCGCCGTAGCTGAATTCGCCACAGTCCCCAAAGACAGCACCAACAGGCTGGATAAGATAGATAATTTCTTCATTGCCAGACTCTTTCGTTAGTTAATGAAAATGACTCAACCTAGCAATATAGAGCGGCAAAAGCCAATAGGCAAAAGATCAGGCAAGTAAATTGTAAGAAAAGGTTAAGTGGTTGGTTTTATAGGATGGGTTAGCATTTATGCGTAACCCATCGTTAGATCGTTCGTATGATTGATGGGTTACGGCTTCGTCTAACCCATCCTATTCGGTAAGACCTAAGGCACAACTCCCCGAGGATTGTCATCCTGAACTAGATTCAGACGACCGGAGGGAGTGCCCGTGGTGCGACCGAAGGAAGTACCTTTAGGTGATCTGCTCTTTGCCATTAAGTTCGGTACATACTTTACTTGGCGGCATCACAAAAGTGTTCGGAATAATCTTCATCGAACCAACACTCTAACCTGATAGTACCGAACTCTTTTCCTGAGCTGACTTCTTTTGATATTGTAACCCTTTCAGCTTGAAGCAAGTGACTTATCGATTGGGCTAGTTCATCAAAACCAGATAATTTGATATGTTTATCAGTATTGGCAGTTTTAACCTGCAGCCATACTTCTAAAAGCCCCTGATCTTGTGGTCGGCTCACTTCTATTTTTTCAATGAACTCTGGGCGTGAAAATTCTAGTAATGTCATATATTCGGACATGGTTTCTCCTGAAAATTTAATCCGCTGCCGCAAAATGCGCCATCTGATCAGCGTACACCTTTTTAAAGGCTGGCCGTGCCGTTGCCCGCGCCACATAATCGCGGCAGGAAGGAAACTCTGCCAGACCATCAAAGCGATCCACCAGACGCAACACATCCGCCATCAAAATATCCGCAACAGAAAAAGAATCAACCAGCCATTCGCGCCCTGCTAATACCGTCTCCATATGCTGTAACCGGGCCTTGAGGAAATTTTCGATATGATTACGCCCCGGAGTGTCGCTGGTGTCATCGGAAAAATGGTATAACGACCAAGGCAAGCTGGCCATCTCAACCGAATTAAGCGCAGCAAAAATCCACTGAATAACCTCGCTGCGGCTTGAAGGATCGGAAGGCATCAATTTCTCGCTCCGCTCCGCCAGATGCAGCAATATGGCGCCGCTTTCGAAGATCTTCATCTCACCATCGGTCAACCAGGGAACCTGCCCAAAAGGTTGGCTCGAAAAATGCCCTTCATCCCTATCCTGAAAAGGCACACTGTTAACTGTATAAGGCAACCCCGCTTCCTCCAGCGCCCAACGCACGCGAAGATCACGCACATAACCTCTTGGTAAGTCGGGAACCCAATCGAAAGTGGTTAGAGCAAGATTAGTCATGAATGATTTCCTTTCATTGTCAGATATGGTGGGACAATAGCAACTGTTAAAGGTTGTTGAATGGAATAAGGTATATCTTAGTCATTCTTAACTGAGAATCTATCCCCAATTTAAGAAACAAGACTTTGAGCAGGTCATAATTCTCTTGAGTGTTGTCGTCCTGACGAAAGTCAGGATCTGCTCTTGTAGAAAGGGTTTACTCGGGGGCATACACTAAACTTTGCAAAGACAAAAAAAATAGGAAATTCAGTGAGAGTCTATTAACTTCTTCTTTCTACCTTCCAAATCCTCGTAGCTTAAGACAATAAAATTAACGCTTATACTGTCAGGAGCGATAACCTTCAATTGTTCGATCTCAAATAAATGGTGTATAAAAGCCCATTCCGGGCTGATGAGATTTAGGGTATCTTTTGAGTCATTAACCTGAAACTGCATCTGTTCCGTTTTAATGCTGGTTGGGATAGTTTGCTTGCCATGGTATCCCACACTGCTGTATCTGGCTTCAATGATCAATTGAATCGTATTATCTGTTTGGGATGTGAAAACTTCTCTATTAGGACAATAACATTCAATGTTGATATTATTTTTACCATTGAGTTGTATCGACTGCTGGTGAGTACCTCTGATATCAAAGTTATCTGCAGAAACAGCACTAATGTTGACTAATAAAATAAAACCAATCAGACAATTCATAAATGTCCTCAAAATTTAGTTAAAACACTGAGCCAATAACTAACCTGGCTGATTCAAATAAAGAATAACGTAAATAGTTACCGATAGAAAAACATAGGCGCGATAAACAATACGTTCTATTCAGCATCTTTACGCGCATTAAAGTTAATAGGTTGATTGAACCTGTGGTGCAAATAACCTGAGGATACTGTATAAAATAAAGTGAATTCTAACGAAATCGCTACTAAGCCCCACTAATACGTCACTATTCGAAAGCTTTCTACCCATATCAACTCGCAGGCCCCATTCCCGGTATCGTTGCGAGTGAGTGAAGTAGTCCATCGCCAGCCGTCTTCATCGGAAACAGCGTTCACCAAACTGCCGGAGAATTCGACAATATCGCCCTTGCGAACATCATCAATAGCATTGGCCACATAATCGTTAGCAGGAATCAGGTGCATATTGGCGCTTTGGGTTTCGATTTCGCGTCGGGGTATTGGAAATGAATCAACGCGCCAGCGATAAAATCGGCCCGACTGTGAAATCTGGATTTGCTCGATAATACTTTCATCAGACATCTTACCCCAGCCTAATGCCAAATCCATTGGAGACAAGTCCGCTTCGCGGCCAAGATAATACCCTTCCTTAGACAGTACTTTTGCTTTAATACGAAAGTCAGCAACCTTGGTAACCGTGAATTGATCAAGCTTAAAGCTAACGGGCGGATCCAATGCTTCCTGTTGTGGCTCATCAGGTGCCATGACGCCGGGGCCGTATGAGACCTCGCCCGAATAATTAAGCAACTTCCAGCCAATGACTACAGCTAATAATACAAGAATCAGTTTATACATGCTGAAGCCTTGTGCTGGAGTAAGTTGCGCAGGCTGATCCATAGGCTACTCTTGCTTGCCACACAGCAGCTTAAGAAGATAATGGCGACCAATGAAGAGTAAAACAAAGACGACAAGATAACCGACCAGAATACCGAACCAGTTGGAAAACATATTGGATTTACGTTCGTAATAGCTCTTTAGGTTATATTCTTGCGGACTAACATAGATAATCTTTAACTCTGTTGCATCCTGATAATTTTCTTCAAAAATATCTTCGGGTATCTCAAGGTTGAGCTGTTGCGTAGAGCCATCGACCATTAACGCTAAATCGACAGAGTAATCAGTATAGTTGCCATCTTCGAGAATTCGAATCGAATCGACAATCTCAGCAACAACTTCGTCATTGTTAGCCAGGATAGAGCGAGCTTGATGCGAATTGGTGTAATAGTTAAAGACCGAAACCGAAACAAAACCAATAAAAATTAACCACATCAGAAGCGTAACAACTTTCCATTGTTTTGGATGATTCTTCTTACAGAGCTCTTCGAAAGAGGGTTTATCCAGATCTAAATCTTCTACATCTTTTAATTCTTCGCTTAATTTTTTGCTCATTGTATCCTCTGCTAAATTTTATTGAATAATGCCCGCATAATGTATCAGAATAAAGGGTTGAAGTTAGATTTTTACTTCGACATCCTGGGTATATAAACACGGCCTAACGACAAAGCTGCCGTCTTCTTGCTTAATCGGATCGGGAGTATAGAATGCCTCAAACCGTGTTCCTTGCAAGAAATCTGAGGTTGCGGTGACTTGAAATAGTGCTTGCCCAGGAAACTTCTCCTCAGATAAATATTTCATGATCGGGATTGTATTTTCTCCTTTATAAAAGTGTACACCACCCAAGCTCCATCCCTCGTAATTTAATGGTGCCAGGATCATTAAGTCACCAGTTTCTGTTCTTGTTGGCTTTTTATCAAATTTCCATTTAACCTCAATAGGAATTTCCATCTCACACGAATAGGCCAAATTGGAAAGTACTAACAGTAGAATTCCGATTAGTTTCAAAATCTTCTCCTAAATCTAATGTGTTGCTAATGGATAGCTGCAGCAAACGCAAACGTAGCCTCGATTAACGAAGTGTAATCGAGGTTTTTCTTGCTGGCTTGAATACAGTAAGTGGATGGCCAAAACTTGTCTGCTAGTTGGCTTATTTATCAATTGATTTTTTCCTTGTTGCTAAAACAAATAGCCAAGAATTCATTATTACAATTAGAAAAAGAATAGCACTAACAGGAATAACAGCAATATGCTTTTCACCAATTACATATGCGTACGTCCCATACAAAAGAAACCATAATGTTCGTAAGCATCCAAGCAATAAAAAAATTCCAACAATGTACTTAATTGTTGTATTTTTAACATATTTAAATGGAACCAACAGTATAAGGCCAAATAGTAATGGTAATATTGATACTGAAATCCTGCTCACTAACGATGGCATTTCATCTGAGTACGGCCTTATTCCTAAAATATCAAATGACATAGATATTATTAGAAATATTCCTAGTAATATTCCGGATGTTCTAATTATCTTTCCCAACGAATGGCTAATATTAATTCTCATGAGTAACTTAGGACACCAAACGTCTTAATTAAGCAGCGTAGCGGAGGCTGCGTCCGGTGGAGCCAGCTTGCTGGCAGAACGAACTTAAACGATTTGTTATGTGTTTTTACCAATCTTCTTCTTCGATTTTTTCTTTGGTTTAGGCTCAGGTAGTTCTTTCTCCGTGAGTCTGATTAGGCTGCTAATCCAATCTTTATCTTCAAATTGCTCCTCAATAAGAAAAAACAGTTTAGCTCCCGGATAAGGAGGCGCTTCAACAACATTGCCAATAAATAATTTCCCTGCTTTTGTCGGTTTTACAAATAACTGGTTATCGCATACAAGCGCAACTACTTTGCCTTCGCAATAAAGCGTAATTCCCCCAAACATTTTTCTGTAGGTAATTTCACCGGCATTAGCCATTTGATCAACTAAGAATTCGACGAAGTCTAAATCAGATGCCATTTAATCCCCCTACTGGCTACTACACATAACGCTTTTAGCAGGGGCGCGACGTCAGGAGCGTCCCTTGCCTAAACTTGTTAAGGCATTTGCGAACAAACGCCACCAGTATTTGGGTTTAGAGCCAATGCACACTTCATACGAATACAGCCTATCCCGAATTAAGCAGGAACCATCCAAAATCGGCATAAAAGGTACATTCAACCTTTTCACAACATCCCATTGGTGTGCGTATTCGGTTTTGCAGCTCGGGCATTTTGGATTTGCCCCAGGAACAAACCTGCCTCCACAAGGGCAATTTGGAAGAGTTGCCGCTATTTGATCCAAGAGTTCTTGGTTGGCCTCATGTTCATAGAGCAACGCATGATCTTGTTCTCTGTGGATTACATTGGAGCAAGTATCACAGAAAAAATGCGGGCAACTATCGCTCATACCGCTTGATTGCCAAGCAGGAGTTTCCTTTCGGCACTTAGGGTTTGGACATTTCATTTTCCCTACCCATGGTGCATTCGATTCGTAGTGTACGATCTTCATATGGCCTTAACATTTTATTATACGAATTCACTCCTAAGACTTTATTATCATTAGTCTTTTGATACAAGTGTCGATTTGATGGTTATCTAGAGGATTAAAGGACCCCAGATTGCGTATGTCGGTATATTTAAGACAAAAGTGGTACTGGTTTGGTGATTATTGTGCCGCTTTTGTTTGATAATGATATTTGTGTAAGCTCAATGACTAGTGACTCTTTCAAGGAGGATTTATGAAACCAGATTTTAAGCCCGGTCGGAATATGGCGATGAAGGTTCCGGCGCATGAGTATGATAAGACGGTGGCGTTTTATCGTGATGTGTTGGGGTTTGAGTTGATTCCTTTGGACAATGATGAGATGACCAATACCATTCGTTTTAATTTTGGCGATAAGGTGTTGTGGATTGATCGTGTGGAAACGGTGAGTCAGGCGGAGATTTGGCTGGAAGTTGTGACGGATGATTTGGAGGCTGCGGATGAATACTTTCAGGAGAGCGACGTTGTTCGTTGTGATGAAATTGAGCCTTTACCTGAAGGTTTTAAAGGTTTCTGGATTTCGAGTCCGTCCAATATTATTCACTTGGTGACCAATTCCGATTAATATGGGGTGGAAATAGACGAGGGAGATACGGATATGTTGAATGTGAAAATTGATGCTGATCATGCATTGGCTATTTTAGAACCAGATGGTGCTTTAACCGATAATGACTTTCGACTGGCGGCGCAGTTAATTGATCCGGTGATTGAGAAGAACGGTTCGCTCAAAGGATTAATCATTCGCACGCGCTCATTTCCCGGCTGGGATTCGTTTGCAGCATTGGTGTCGCATCTTCGCTTTGTTCGCGAGCATCATAAAAGCGTTAAACGAATCGCTTTCGTTACTGACTCGCCGGTGGGTTCTTTTGCACAATCAATCGGCAATCATTTTATCAGTGCTCAGATCAGAAACTTTACCTTCGATGAGTTTGAAGCGGCACGACGCTGGATTTTGTTTGGTGAGTGAGTTGAGTTAGCTTGTTACTCTATTTTGATTCAACATATTTAGCGAATTTGTCTAGAATGCTTTGCCAGCCTTGCTTCTGAAATTCGGGATCGTGTTGCTCTTCCGCGTCGAAGGTTTCGGTAACCGTGATGGCTTGTTCGGTTTGTTTAAAGTCGATTGATACTTCACGATCATCGTCCATGACATATTCTATGCGATTGGGTTTGTCGACTTTAGTGTAGGTGCCTGTGAAATCGAACCCCATGCTGCCGTCTTTGGCTTCCATCCGTGATTTGAATTGACCACCTTCGCGAAGATCAACCATGCTTTGTGTGGTGTGCCAGTCTTCCGATGCGGCGTTCCATTGTTTGATATCTTCAGGGTTATTCCAACAATCCCATACGGTATTTAAGTCAGCTTTTATGGTGGTGGTTACGGTGATTTTCATGAATTTAGCAATCCTCTGCATTGTCGTCTGCACTGTCGAATGCTGAATATTTTACCCGATAAAAAAATGAGGGTGGGTAGAAGTAGTTCGAAGTTTTGGCCAACAGCTTGTAAAAAGATGACCCAAGTCGTACATTCTTAGACTCTCCCTGCTGTTCTCAAAATTTTAATGGTGTTGTCGTGATTTCAAAACTTCCTCGCTGGGTTGAGTTTGGTGCTTTTATTTTGGCCTTTGTTGCCGGTTATGTGAATGCGGTGGGGTTATTAGGTTTTGAGCATCAGTCAGTGTCACATTTATCCGGCACAGCAACCCTGCTTGGCACCGAGTTAATCAGCTCTTCTGCGCAGAATGTTCTCCATCTTATTGCCGTACTGGTCAGTTTTTTTCTGGGGGCGGGACTTTCTGGCTTTATCTTACATGGCAGTACGCTACGGCTTGGCCGACATTACGATACAGCCTTATACCTCGAGTGCATCTTATTACTGGGCGCTTTGGTGCTGCTGAACGATGGCGCAATTGCTGGTCATTATTTGGCGTCAGCGGCCTGTGGCCTACAGAATGCATTGGCCACAACCTACAGCGGAGCCATTGTTCGAACCACTCATGTCACAGGTATTTTTACCGATCTGGGGATCATGTTTGGTGCAAAGCTACGAGGCGAGTCATTTGATAAACGAAAAGCTATTTTATTTCTGATTATCATTAGTGGATTCGTGGTTGGTGGTGTCATTGGTGCTGTGTTATTCGACGGCATGGTCTTCAATGCCTTGATTATTCCCAGCGCGATTGTCCTGGTGTTAGGGATTGGTTATCGAATTTATAACGTCAAGGCAGCAAATAAAAAAGTAGAGTCTTAAGCGTCTCTTGGCAACATCACTGTGACGCAGTTAATCAGCTTTTGCGTCTTTTTATCAATGGCACTGGTGTCGGTTTGGTCGGGATGACTGAGTTGGTCAATGGCCCAGTCGATGTGTTCTTTAACCATGTCGTTGGCTTCTGGGTACTTTTCTTTTAGAGCGCTGATCATTGAGGGTTGTTGCGAGTTGCCGATAGCAACTGCCAGATTACGCAGCCAGTTTTGATAGCCGATGCGACGAATCGGGCTGCCTTGGAAATTGTCGAGGAAGGTTTGTTCGTCCCAGCTCCAAAGAGTGGCCAGAGAAATTTTGTGCAGATCATGGCGTGGTGAAAAGTCGTCGATTTGTGTCTGATCAGAATAACGATTCCAGGGGCAGGCCAGCTGACAGTCGTCGCAGCCATAAATTCGATTACCCATTAACGAACGAAGTTCTTCGGGGATGGCTCCCTGATTTTCAATGGTCAGATAGGAAATACAGCGACGGGCATCGATCTTGCGATCATCAAGAATGGCGTTGGTCGGACAGAGCGTGATACAGGAAGTGCAGCCGCCACACATGTCTTCGCCTGGTTCATCCACCGGCAACGGCAAGTTGATAAAGATTTCGCCGAGGAAAAACCAGGAGCCGGCATCCTTATTGATAATCAGGGTGTGCTTGCCCTTCCAGCCAAGGCCCGACTTTTCGGCAAAGGCGGTTTCTAACACCGGTGCGCTATCGACCAGTACGCGGTAATCGAGTTCAAGCTCATCATTCAGCGTGGTTTTTAGAGCTTCAATCATCTGCTGTAAACGCTTGCGCATCAGCTTGTGATAATCGCGGCCCAGGGCATAACGTGAAATGTTGGCGATGGCTTTGTCTTTCAGTGGTGTCGTGAAACTGGCTTTATCGTTGAGGTAATCAAAGCGCAGAGAAAGCACGCGACAGGTGTTGGGATGCAGCTCAGCAGGATTTTGGCGTAGCTCCTGATTGCGCTCAAGGTAGGACATGCAGCCATGATAGCCATCATCGACCCATTGCTTGAAACGCTCGAAATAACCGCTGGTGTGAGTATCGGAAACCCGTAGATCCTGAAAGCCATGCTGCTTCGCCAGCTTGACCGCCGTTTGTTTAATATGTTCGAGCTGTTGGTCGGTTAGGGGCATGGGTTTGGGCTATGCAACTGTGAGAAGAGTCAGGAATGTTAACGCTATGTAGAGATTTGAGCAAATGACCTAGATCTAGAGAGTAGAAGAGCAGATCACCTAAAGGTGCTTCCTATGGTCGTACCACGGGCACTTCCTTCGGTCGTCTTAATCTAGTTCAGGCAGGCAATTCTCCCAGAATTGCCACTGCATTTCCCACATCCATGTGGGTCAAATGACAAAACTTGTGGTTGGTGCTATTGCTTAATCATCACATTGCTTTGGGTTGGCTTCACTATGTCTAAATGGTTTTATGAACTATTCCTTGGGCAATAACATAAAGTCGAGGGCCATTTGCAGGTCGGCTTCGGTGCAATCGAAGCAGGCGCCTTTGGGTGGCATGCCTTTGTAGCCTTCGACCATGCTGGTCATCATGGCTTCCTCGCCTTTGTCGAGACGCGATTGCCATTGTTCCATATCGCCACGAATCGGTGCGCCGCCGTGACCGCGCTCATGACAGCTAAAACAGGACTGGTAATAGATGCTTTCGCCGGTACGTTCCTGCGGTTCAGAATTACAGCCAGAGAGTAAGCTGGCGAGCAGGATGATGGTCAATAAAAGTAGGCTTTTCATGGGCGGGCTATTGGGTGCTTTTAATCAGGACGGTAAACGACAGACACAAAAAAGCCGATCACTTGGATCGGCTTTCATGACAAATTTAGTTGCTGTTTTCTAGGATGTAATCAACCGTTGCCTTGATCTCATCGTCTGAACAGTCTGCGCAGGTACCTTTTGGTGGCATGGCGTTGAAACCGTCGATAGCGTGCGAGTAAACCGTATCAATGCCTTTTTCCATGCGAGCATTCCAGTCCGCGGCATCACCAATTTTAGGTGCGCCCGCTGCGCCAGTGGTGTGGCAAGCCATACAGTTAGTGTTGTAGATTTGCTCGCCAGAACGTGCAGCTGAAGAACCACCACCTGCGGCTGCTGGAGCTGCATTGGCTACTTGTGGCACTTCATCGCCTTCAACATAAACGCTGTGAACAGGCTTCAAGCGTTCTTCAATATTGTGATCGCTCATGTGTTTTGCTGTAGCAACACCCGCAAAACCAGCAATGGTGAAGCTGGCGATAAAAACTAATACGTTTTTGAAATTGGTCATGACATCTCTCTCTAATATATGCCTGTTCGCCCAGCTCGGCATGAGTCGAGGGCTTTTCGTGGCGCAGATTATAACGGTTATTGCCCAGCGATCAAATAGTCAGAAGGCTTTCAGTGCAAAAAATAGGCGGAATTAGCAGCAAGCTAACATAGGTTTTTGCGGGTAAATCAGGCAAACTAGCGCTAAAGCATTGAGTTGGGTTATGTATGGGATTTTTGAAGAGAACAGCGTTAGAGATGCTCGGCGAAGCTCTGGTTAATAAGATTCCTTTCAATCGCCATATCGGTCTTGAGTATGAGAGTGTCGGTGAGCAAGAGTGCATCATCAAGTTTGATATGAAGCCGGAGTTAGTGGGTAACTACTATCATGGCATTCTGCATGGTGGTGTCTTATCTTCAGCTTTGGATATGGTCGGCGGCACCATGGCCGCAGTGGGGATTTTAAACGACAATCCTGCCACTCATTTACCACAGTTAAAAACGAAGCTGGCGAAATTAAGCACTATAGACATTCGTGTGGATTATTTGCGTCCTGGGAAAGGCGAGCAATTTTTCGCCAAGGCGCAACTTCTGAGAGCGGGCCGTAAAGTCGCGGTGGTGCGCATGGAGCTGGAGAACAATGAAGGTTCATTAATTGCAGTAGCAACCGGCACCTATATGGTGGGTTAACCCGTTATATTTAAAAGAAAATGAAAGTTAACAATAGAGTGTAAGCATGCAAAATATTAATCGCGCGGGATACATTTACGGCATTTTGGCATTTGTTATCTGGGGGCTTGCGCCTATTTATTTCAAAGCCCTTGAAGGTGTTTCCGCTCTGGAGATTTTAGCGCACCGTGTGGCCTGGTCGGTTCCCGTGGTGCTACTGATCATGTGGGCGATTAAGCGTCCTTTTCCCAAAGATATCCTGCAAGATAAGAAGACCATCTCCATTCTTATCATCACTTCAATCTTAATCTCCGGTAACTGGCTGGCCTTTACCTGGGCGGTGACCAATGAGCGGGTACTGGAAACCAGTTTGGGCTACTTCATCAACCCACTATTCAGCGTTGCGTTAGGGATTGCCTTTTTAAAGGAAAAACTGACCACTTGGAGTAAGATAGCGCTAATATTGGCGACGTTAGGCGTACTTTACCGAATTATTTCACTAGGAAGCCTGCCCTGGATTTCTTTGTGGCTGGCCTTTTCGTTTGGTGTTTATGGACTGTTACGCAAGCAGGTCAATATTGGCCCTTTGCAGGGATTATTGGTTGAAACCTTGATCGTGTTGCCAATAACTGCCGGTTACATCATCTATTTGTGGTACACCGCGACGGGAGCTTTCTTACACACATCGGTCCGTATTGACTGGTTATTGTTGGCGGGCGGCATCATTACCACAGTTCCGCTGGCCCTATTCTCCGCCGGCGCTAGGTTATTACCACTGAATACCATTGGCTTTATGCAATACCTCGCTCCCACATTAACGTTCTTATTAGCGATATTTGTGTTTAAAGAAGCCTTCAACAAAGATCTTCTGATCACCTTCGCACTGATTTGGGCAGGTTTGATTGTCTATACCATCGGCGTTGTGCGACAGCAAAACCGGAAAAGATTGGACAGAAAGGCTGCAGCAAAGCTGGTGGAAAACGGCCTGAAAGAAAAGTGAGTAGAAAAACGAGCGAAAAGCCTAGTAACTTTTTGTACTTAGCAGTAGAAGAGAATCATATTGGTGATGCTGGGAATTATGATAAATTGAACGGGCTGCTCATTCATTAATAATACAAACGGAGTTTGTATGACCCTTGAAGTCATGTTCATTTTTGCGCTAGTTCTGGCGGTTTTTATCGCTTTTATTTGGGAGAAATATCCGCCAGAAGTTATAGCCTTAGCGTCGTCAGCCATCTTGATGGTGGTGGGTATTCTGGATACTGGGGAGTTTTTATCCGTATTCAGCAGTAGCGCGCCGATGACTATTGCCATGATGTTTATCATCAGTGCTTCGTTAGAGCGCACCGGGGTCTTGCAGATTATCAGTAATATCCTCAAACGTAGTGCAAAAGGCTCCTATCTACGTTCACTATTGGTCATCATGTTTTTCAGCATGATTTCATCAGCTTTCATGAATAATACGCCGATTGTCATCATGCTTACACCGGTAGTGATTTCATTGGCGGCCAGTATTAATATGGCGCCTTCCAAGTTATTGATCCCCTTATCGTTTGCTTCAATCTTCGGGGGGACATTAACGTTAGTCGGAACCTCCACGAATATCTTGATGAGTACTGTGGCAACCGAACATGGCCAGCCAGAAATTGGTATGTTCGAAATGACTTTGCCGGCTCTGTTTTTTGTGGCAGTGGGCTTCACCTATATGATGCTGGTAAGCCGATTTCTGCTACCCGACCGATACTCTCTTGCTAATATTGTTGGCAGTCAGCCAGAGCGAAAGTTTATTGCTGAAATTCTGATTCCGGCAGACTCGGACCATATTGGTAAACCTGTAAAAGACTTCTCCTTGCCAGTTCAAGGGGCCAGGGTTATCGACATGGTTCGGCGAAATATATCGGTCAGGCGAAGAATGAATGACCTGAAAATTAAGGGTGGTGATCGTTTCATTTTGAAAACCGATGCCAGCGAGCTGTTAAGTTTGAAAGAAGATGGTCAGGTTGAGTTTAGTTCATCATTGCCGCAGGGATTTGAACCAGTGACCGCCAGCGAGTCATTGTTGATGGAGGCCAGTATCAACGAAAAGTCTCGATTACTCGGACGCCGATTGGTTGATTTAGGCCTGGCACGAAAATACGGGGTCTATGTGATCGCTATTCACCGAAATGATGAGAATTTGAATGAGAATTTTGAAAGTATCAAATTAAAGTTTGGTGATACTCTTTTGCTTGAGGGGCCAGCTGAGGGGATCAAGCGTTTGCTGGAAGACGGCAACATTATCAACTTAACCGAGCCGCAAGACAGACCTATCCGACGCAGCAAGGCTCCTATCGCTTTCATTACTATTATTGGAATCATGGTGCTTGCAGCAATGAAAGTACTACCTATTGCCGGATTGGCCATTATTGGTGCGACTATTGTCATGGTGACGCGTTGTGTTGATCCTGATGAAGCCTTTGATGCGATTGACTGGCGTATTCTGTTTTTGATTTTTGGTATGTTGGGACTCAGTCTGGGTATGGAAAAAACGGGTGCTGCCGAGTTGTTGGTCAATGGAGTGGTGGGTATTACCGATGGTATCGGCCCAGTGGGGTTGTTATTTACGGTATATGTTTTGACTTCACTATTAACTGAAATGATCAGTAATAACGCAGTAGCGGTTTTAATTGGTCCTCTGGTTATCGCGTTGGCCGAGCAGTTGGGGCTCGACCCAAGACCCTTTATTATGGCTGTGATGTTCGCCGCGAGCGCCAGCTTTGCTACTCCAATCGGCTATCAGACTAATACCTTCGTGTATGGCGCGGGCGGTTATAAATTTAAAGACTTCCTGAAAATTGGTATCCCCCTGAATATTATCTTTGCCTTGTTGGCAACGGTGGTTATCCCAATCTTTTTCCCATTTTAGTTAATTAATCGAGGTATTTAAATATATCCAGCGCCTGTAGAACGAGCTCAATAGAAAGTGCTGCAAGAATCATACCCATGACACGAACAAGAATGTTGGCACCATTTTTTCCTATTATTCTCAGGATAGAAGTTGCAAAGAGCATAAATAGGAAGTTAATAAATAATACCGCGAGTAAGATTAGACTGGTACCGAGCTGAACTTCCAGTGGGTAGATATTGTTATCAGTTAATAGGATTACGGCCATAATTGCCCCGGGTGTCGCAATTGAAGGAATTGCGATAGGGAAGACAGCAAGGTCATGACCATGTTCCTGCTTTGCAGAGCTATTAGTGCTTCCTGAACCAAAAATCATCTGCATCGCAAATATAAAAAGGATTATCCCACCAGCAACCTGAAGGGAAACAAGGCTAATACCCATGGCTGATAGTAATATTTGACCTATAACAATTGATGCAATCAATATAGAAGTCGCGTAAATGGTAGCTTTGAGGGCTGTTTGAAAACGTTCTTTGCGTGTGAGATTAACGGTTAACGCTGAGAAAATTGCAAGAGTGCCAACAGGATCAATCGTAGTCCATAATACTAAAGCATCTCTAACAAATTTCTCGAACATATAGCCTCCAGGCAGCGGGTTAAAAGAGTGGGGATAAATTATTTATAGCGCGATAACGATTCAAATATATGGGGATAAATCATAGACATTTCAAGAGAAAGAAGGGATAAATATATGTTTACAATTCCAAATTAAAGTTTCACCTTGGCAACTTTAATCACTCCATTATGATCATATTCACGATCAAACACGCAATAATAGTCACTCATCAACGGCAAGCCCATAATCGACATATCTGGCCAGTTTTTTAATTGATCCATGACCATGAAATAGGCGCGTCCATGTTCCAGCGCATTGATTTGCCAATAGTTGTCAGGGGTACAGCTCATGCGGATTTTCTCGCCATAAGGGCTCAGGAAATAAAAGTGAACGTCAGGCCATTGGGCTAAGTCGAGATCGGTTGGGAAGTAGCCTTTGCCAGCCTGATTGGCATTGGTGAAGCGTTCGATATGACGAATGAAATCAACACTCAGATCAATCAACTCATCCATCAATTCTTGATATAAATAGCGTTGTAGAACCAGAAAGCTGGAGCCACAATCGATGATGCTGTTAGAGCGGCCTTTACTGCGGTAATTCGTTTGAATGGGCGGCGCAGCGATTTCACGACCATTGCCAACCTGCATCGAAATGAGTTTGGTGTTGTAGTAGCTATCGTGTACCACATCAATAGTTTCAAGATTGCCGTGGTAAAGTTCACGATGCACTTCGCCCGCGCCGAGAATCAGCAAGCCCTGATTTAATGGGTCAGCGTGCAAATGTTCTTCGGTATAAGTCGGGTCGGCAACATGCACAATCGAGCGCTTGGTATAAAGCGCAAATTTGTTTTTACTGATTTTCTCTTCTTCTAGCTGGGTGAAGAATGCCTTGGGATACAGTCCTGGATATTGCTTTAGCTGTTTGCGAAATTGTCGGATTCCACTTTTGCTCGATTCAACCTCGAATGGCCAAGGATAGGTATGGGCTGGATCCTGATTTCGCTCATAGAAATACTCCGTGAGGTCATGAGCGCGATTGAGTTCCCGATAACCAAGACCTAATATGCCATCGGCTCCGTAGAAGTTATCCTGCTGCTCGGTTTTTATGACAGCTATGTGAGCGTCTTTTAGCAACATGCGCTGACTGCCGTGTTCTAACGACAAGTGCGTTTCGACTATGGGCCCGGCCCAGCCGCCCGCGCCATAAGTGATGGCTTGTGCCAGTGACGTTGGTTTCAGATAATAGTCATTGGCGTGATTGTAAGCCTTGGTTTCAACGGCGATGGTGCTACTACCGGTATCCAGTAGCAAATGGGCAACTTCCTGATTGCAGCCAATCTGAATGGGCGCGCAATAACCACCTTTGGCCGGAACAATAGTGATTGGCAGTTTCATCGTATCCTTGGGCATTGTTATTCTTCCTGTCTTGAATCTGCTCTAAAAGATCGAAGCATATTAAAAAAGCCTCAGACGAGGCTTTCCGTTTAGGCGTCCTTACTATTTACAATTAACCAGATGAAAACGCAACTGGCAAAGTATTGAAAGGCGCCAGTTAAAGACATGGAGCCAGCCTGAGTTTGCCACATTTGCATTAAAGCTCCGCCAAACACAGCAAAATATCCAAACCAGACCACTATGCCGATAGCGGCTCCAATCAGTGCATATTTCTTTGCCTGATTGAATACCATGGCATCCGCTAAACGGACTGACCATAGATCCCAAGCGCCTTTGAGTAGTATTAGTCCTGCTAAAATTTCAGTAGCAATAATTAATATCACCACCAACCAAATAAGAAAGCTGGCTTCAATAGCGGGCATAATAGAGTCTGGATAGACGGCATGTTCCTGCATGGATAAGACATAGGCGATCGCTTGATAACAGGCATCAATATTAGCGATGTTCTGGAACGCATAAAACAAACACATGAGTGCTAACAGCAAAACGAACAGACATTTGAAATGACGAATAGTCATGACTCCCTCCTCCTTTATTATTGCTGGTCAAAATATAACCAGCGCAAAAAAAGAGTATAGGTAATTTAAAGGGGGATAGCTAGCTTCAGAAGTGGCTTGAAAGGGAGAGCAAGTAATGGAAAAGACCATTACTTGCTGATGACAGAAATTAAAGGGATGAGATTAAAAAGTCCAGCGGAACCCAGCGGTGAGCGAGCGTCCTGCGCGTGGCGCTCTGTCCTTCAGGAAAGAAGCATGATCGCGGATTTCTGCATCAGTCATGTTCTGCCCGCGTAGAAATAGGAACAGTTCTGAATCATCAAAGAAGACGTTATAGCCTAAATCAAGATTAATTAGAGTATACCCATCGGTTGGTAGTTCATCTTCTGCTAAACGATCCTGATCGAACACTTTAATCGCAGTCAGATTACTAGTGAACATGTCGTAATCAAGGCCTATCGAACCACCAAAACGCTTGGCGGGAATACGTGGCAAGTAAGAGCCATCATCCAATTTCGCTACTGTGTAGTCACCGAATAAACCCGTACGCACAATAGCTAAACCGTCAGTGGCCAGTGTCCAGTTGATCTCAGCTTCAGCACCCTCAAAGGTGGCGTCTGCTTGTTGATACTCAAACACTGGGAACTCTTCGTGGTCATGCACTTCGCCGGGAGCTGGTTCATGCTCTTGATGGGCCAGGAAAATATAGTCATTGATTCGGTTGTGGAACACCGCGACGGAAGCACTGACTGTGTCTGAGTTATAGCGGATGCCAATATCAATATTATTAGCAGTTTCTTTGCCTAGGTTTGGATTACCCACTTCGATGCTGGCGGTTGCCAGATGGGGCACATAATTGGCTTCGTCATTACCAGCATTGGAGTAAAGTTCTTCAACAGTAGCTATACGTTGCGCGCGAGTGATATTAATCGGCAAGGTCCAATGTTCATCAATATGCAACAACGAGCCGAAGGCGAAACTGAAAGCGTTATCATCACGTTGACCGAATAGATCGGTAGTAATGGTTTGCTTGTCATAGCGAGCGCCAAGCTCGGTATGCCAATTGTCTACTTCATATTCTTCCAGCCAGAAAAGACCGAGCTTTTCGGTATTGGAGGCGGGGATATAAGCCTCGTCGCCAAGTGTCACAAAATCGCTGTCGGAATATTGCAGACCAAAAGCACCCTGCCAGCCACTCCAGGCATCATGTACCAGTTCCAGCCTGGTTTCCTGAGCATCGTTTAAGAAGGTGGTGCCGATTTCGGCGCCTTCAATTTCCTGGTGTTGGTAATCGGTGCTGGCAAAATGAAGGTTCAGGCTTTTAAAGCCATCAAAGGGAGTGTTCCAGCGTCCCTTCATATCCCAGCGTTTTTTATGCAGATCTAGACGGACAGCTTCTTCACCATGCTCTTCTTCAGGCGTACCTTCTTCTTCGTCATGATGCTCAGCATGCCCTGGTAAACCATAGTTTCTTTTGTAGTCAGAGTATGAAACACCCCAGTAGCCCGCATCAGTAATGTAGGAGAAACCGACGCTACCGCCTTCACTGTCCGTATCGCTATTTTCTAAGATACCTGACGCTTCTTCGTCATGGCCTGCTTCGCCTTCGGCTTCTTCCTGCTCACGCAAATAATAAGACTCAGCAAAACCAGGAATTTTTAGCTCATCAGTTTCTGATTTAAAGGCATCAATATTGAATGCAAGACCACCATTAGCGGTTGAGAAAGTCCCTACGGTACTGCGTTCACCCGTCGCAGAATCGCCCATTCGGATTTCAACTCCCCCCTCAATGCCGTCCGGAAGTTCAGTTGGGATACGGTTATCCACAACGTTTACTGCACCGCCGACTGCGCCACCGCCATACAGTAGTGTGGCTGGCCCTTTTAAAATCTCAACCCGCTTGGCGAGCAACGGCTCGGCAGAAATCCAGTGATCAGGACTGGCATTAGAAGCGTCCTGAGTGGTGCTGTTGTTGCTTAGCACAGTAACACGGTTACCTTGTTGCCCACGAATCACTGGGCGACCAGCGCCAGCACCAAAGCTAGAAAGATTAACGCCAGGCACTTCCCCCAGCGTTTCACCAATATTGATGCCGCGCTTTTGCGTCAGCTCATCACCGCTGATAATCACAGCCGGAGCTGCCATCTCAAGAATGGTGTGTTCCAGTGGATTACCGGTAATAACGAGAGTCTGAGTGTCGGAATAATCAACGGTAACGGTCAGGTTCTCACCCGTGTGCTGGACCGCTTTGTTAATATGGCCCTGTTTGCCGCCTTTGATATCAAGAACGTATCGGCCGGTTTCCAGATCGGTAAATTCAAAGTGACCATTTTCATCGGTGGTCGTCGATTGATTATGGGAAGAGATAAAGACTTCTATATTGGCTAATGGATTGCCATCATTATCGAGAAGTGTCCCAGATAATGTTGAGTTGTCAGCAGCTTGTGCCTGTTGGCTTAAAGCTGCAGATAAAAGTAATGCTATAGCAGAATATTTCATGCTTATGATTCCTCATTCGAACAGACTTGCGTCTATTCGGTTAATACACAAATAAATTAAAAGAAAATTGAGAAATTAAGCAGAAACTGGAGGTGCGCGGCCACGGTAGCCTGTTCGTGGACAGGATTGAGTTACAGGTGTTGGCCAAGCTAGAGTATGCTCCGCAATCAAGGAAGGAGACGGCACGAAAAGTTGTGCTGAACTGCTGTGACTATCTTTTAATGGTTGATAGAGACAGATCGCACAATCGCTGGTCTCGTGATCGGGAGCTTTAGCATGAGCAACACCTACCAGCGCCATGCCTAGCAAAGCGACAATCAGTAGTATGTGTTTAATGGATTTGCTCATGGTTTCGACTCCTCTTACAGAGGGCTTATATACTAATGACCTTATAACTTATAGGCAATACAAGATTCATGGATTAATGTTACAAATAGTGATCAAAAACAGGTAGCATGAGGCCAAGAAACCGCGTTCATACCTAACATCAAGGCTGTTTTTCTAGAGGGAGAACCTAGCATCAATGAGTAACCAATATGAGTGACAAGGCAACCGAGCAAATTCCAGACTCTATCTCCGAGCGCAGGCTCGATAAGGTACCTCATTTCCCCAATCGTCATGAGCCGGTTGGTTTCATGCTGCGCCTGGTTAAAGCGTTGCACACTTATGGCGTACCCAGCTATGAATTAGAGCGCTTGCTGACGAATGTGGCTGAACAGCTTGGTTATGGCTTGCAATGTATTGCAGTGCCGACCAGCATTACCATGACTTTCATGCTGGAAGAGGATAAGCCACAGACCTATGTGATTCGCTCAAACTCAGGTGAGGTCGATGTGGATAAGTTAAGCCGCACCATGGATGTCGCATATGCCGTAATTAATGATGACATGACCACAGAGGAAGGCGCTATCCAGCTCAATGAAATCACCAAGTCGAAGCCGATCCATAATCGCTATTGGACGATTATTTGCTTTATGCTGGTATCGGCCTCAATTGCCAGAATTTTTAATGGTGGTTTACTGGAAGTGCTTACCGGAGCGGTCATTGGTTTATCGGTGGGCTTACTGGTTAATATAGGTGGAACACGCTCGGAAACAGTGGCCAATTTGATGCCAGCTTTATGCGCCTTTATGGCTTCTGTGATATCGGTAGGCTTTAATAAATGGCTAGGCCTTGGTTCCACTTATATTCCCATTGTTGCCGGGATCATCATTCTCGTGCCCGGTATGATGCTAACCATTGCCATGGCCGAACTAGCGACCCAGAATCTGGTGTCTGGGACCGCACGGCTGCTCGGTTCTGCGGTCATCTTTATCCAGATGACCTTTGGTGTGGCCATTGGAACCCAGCTGGGTAACTTTCTTTTCCCTTCCACCCTTGTCACACCCCTAACTTTACTGCCGACCTGGACTATATGGATTGCGATTATTGCCACCTCTTTTTCGTTTGTGGTTTTGTTCCAAACGCGATGGAAAAGCTTTCCGTGGATTATAGCCGCAGTATGTATCGCCTATTTTGTGTCACGTTGGGGGGTGAAATTGATGAATCCGGCAAGCGGCGCATTCATTGGTGCCTTATCGGTAGGACTGTTTGCAAACCTTGCATATCGAATCAAACAGGTACCAACAGCAACTTGCTTAATGCCCGGTTTCATTATTCTGGTTCCTGGCAGTGTCGGCTTTAAAAGCCTGACCGCACTGCTCGATCATGACATTATTGGAGGTTTGGATACTGCTTTCAATATGATTATTATAGGTATATCGTTAGTAACAGGCTTGTTGATTTCATCAATAGCGACTTTGCCAAAACCAAAAACAAAAGCAAAGCTAGGCAAGCCATTGAGTTAATTGAGTGTATTGATAGGAAGGGTGGGGGCAGAGATGATAAAGCGGTTATTGTGTTTGATGTTGATATTTCTGTTGACCGGATGCGATACGGTCAATGCGGAATATCGAGTGAAGTACGTGCAGGATGGCGACAGTATGATTATTTGTTGCGAGCGAGGTAATGGTTTTACCATTCGATTAAAAGATATTGATGCACCGGAGCGAGATCAACCTTATGCCGAAAAGTCTCGTGCTTATATACAAGAGTTGGTTATGGGTAAGCCGGTTAAATTAGTTGGCGGTAAGCGAGATAAGTATGGTCGTTTGCTGGTGGACTTAATCGTGGATGGCGAATCGGTCAATGAGATGATGATTAGCGAAGGTATGGCCTGGCGCTGGCGTTACAGTAAAAGCAAAAAATTGAAACAACTTGAAGATAGCGCTAAAGAGAAGAAAAAGGGGCTATGGTCACTGCCTGAAAATCAGCGTATGGAACCTTGGGAGTGGCGCAAGAAACATATCAGGAGAGGCTCATGGAAAGGGAGATAGTTAATAAAGTAGCGATTGTTGGTGGTACGCATGGCAATGAATACACCGGCATCTATTTACTCGAAAAATATCATGAGTACCCGCATTTATTACAGCCGAAAACTTTTGAAGTTGAATATCTGTTGGCAAATTCCGAAGCTTTCAAAAAGAATCGGCGCTATCTTGATCGTGACTTAAATCGAAGTTTTAAATTGTCTGATTTGAAGAACCCGTTATTGTCAGGTTATGAAAATGCGCGAGCTAAAGAAATAAATGATCAGCTTGGCCCAAAAGGTGATTCGCGAGTGGACCTGATTGTCGATTTACATACTTCAACAGCGCCGATGGGCATCAACTTGGTGCTGACTAAAACCGACACCTTTCACCTGATGCTGGTGGACTATGTTCAACAAAGAATAGAGGGAGTTACCGTTACTCTGGAACAACAACAGGATCACCACTTTTTAATGACGGTTGCTGATCGGCATGTGCTGGTTGAGGTTGGGCCCGTGCCACAAGCCCAGCTCAAACATGAAGTGTTTGAGAAAACGGAGCAAGCTGTTCAGCTCATTGCCGAATATATTGAGCTTTATAATCAACATAAGTTACCGCAACCTTCTGAATCCATTGATATATATGAGTATTTCAGTGTGATGCACTTACCCACTGACCCTCTTGGTAACATTTGTGGCATGGTGCATAAAAATATTCAGGATAGAGACTTCCAGACATTAAAGTCTGGTGAGCCGATATTTCATCTGTTTAATGGCGAAGAGGAATATTACGAAGGTGAGGACTGCACGATCAGCTTTATTAATGAAGCTGCTTATTACGATGAAAAGAAAGCCTTCTCGATGTCGAAAAGGCGAACCTATCATATCGGATAATGCTATCTGGTTTGTCAGCTTTGGCCTGCATTACCCTGATTCATCTTATTCAAAATTTCTCGACCACGACTGAGCGCTTTGGCCGCGGCCCGATAACTGCGACTCGCATTCAGTTCGTCCGCGCGTTTAAGATAGGCATTCGCCAGCTCATTTTGCAAATCAAGCGACAAGCTGAAATTGCTCGGCAAAGTCGAAACCAGCAAAAAGACTTCCTCATCAACCTGTTCTAACTCGCGAGTATTGGCTGCTGCATTAATTTTAGTTTTCAGTTCATTGATGGGCTTCTGATAAAAAACACTGGCTGCCTTATTGGGAAAAGGTGTATCGGGGTTATCGGCTAATTGCTTACGATAGTCATAGATTTGCTTGGCTGCTAACAGGAAAGTTTCACTGTGTTGTTTTAGCGACTGATAATCTTTATTACCAGCAAAGATGGCATCGCCTACTTGTTGGTAGCGGTTAAGCTCAGCAACATCATGTTCAGCTAATGCTTGCTGGATAACGCTCAGGAACAGTTCTTGCGCTTGGTCCGAAATTTTGGGTGTATGTTCTGGAGCAATGGTTAGTAAAGTTTGTTGCAAAGAATAAACGTCATCGCCAGACTCGCGTTTCGAATAATCCTGTTGCTCCAACAATTGATTAAACTTTTGTTCTAAAGTCGAGACCAGCTGTTGTTGCGAATCGAGAACCTGCTGTTTAAAGCTGCTCAGTTTGTGTGAATCTGTTAAGTAGTTTTCTGCTTGTTTGATAACCTCTAAAGCTTTTGGGTAATCCGCATAGCCCGATTCTGTGGGTTTTAGAAACTGCTCTGATTGCTGATAAAAATGATGGTAAATATCATCATTCAGTAGGTTAAGGATGGAGGTTCGATAAACATCAGGCAACTCTTGAAGTTGTTCAAGCGAAGCTGACATATCGTTTTGGGCAAGCGTCAGTAGCTGTTGATATTGTGCTTCTTGTTGCTGATAAAGTGAAAGCTCAGATTGAGCCTGGTCAATTGTTTGGTTGGAGCTTTGCCATAGATTGATGGCTAAAACAGAAACGACCAGTGCAGAGGCAGCAATCGCTACAGGCTTAAGAATGCTACGAGTCAGGTCTTGCTGGAACTGACTGACTGACTGCGTGCGTTGCGCGTGCTCAAGTTGCAGTCCTTTTTCCAGTCCCTTCCAGTTTATGAAAGACAGCTTTTGAATTTTTTGTGGCTTTAATTTTTCAGCAAACGCTTTATTGGCTGGTTTACGTGCATACGGATGCTTGCTGCTGAACATCTCGTAAGTAATACAGGCGAGTCCATAAATGTCATCTTTGACGTCATGGGACTGCTGGTTGAGCATATTAAGACTGGCATAGGCGGGTGTATAGCCGCCGACCTCATATTCTGGTTCATCGGAATGAAGCTGCACCGCATATTCATCGACTTTCTGTTTTAAACCGCGAGAAACACCGAAATCAAAAATCTTAACTCGCTGTTGTTGAGTGATGAAGATATTGCTTGGCTTAAGATCGCTGTGCAAGATTCCTTGTTGATGAGCAAACTCAAGCGCAGAGGTCATCTGTTTTAATATATTGAGCACGCCATTCTTCGGCAGCCCATTGGGCTTGCTACGCTTAATGATTTGATCGAGAGTTTCGCCTTGCAAGTACTCCATCACGATGTAGCATAAGCTGCCTTCTAATATGAAATCATGGATCTGGACAATATTTGGATGAGCCAGCAGACGGGTTTTCTTGGCTTCGCGCTGCATGATGGTAACCGCATCGGGATGACTGGCAAACTCGGAAGTTAAGATCTTAACCGCAACAAAGGGCTCGGTATCGCCTGCTTTTTCCGCAAAAGAGTCAATCGCCTTGTAGACATGACTCATTCCGCCGGTGCCAATAAGTTCGACTAAACGGTAGCGATCGCTGAGCAAATCACCTAATTTGACCTGATCGGTCGTGGATGTTGATTTATTCCTGGCAGAAAGAGTGTGGGCAGAAAAATCTTGAACTACGGTTTTGTCGTTATCGATGGCTTGCAACTCTGCTTCGTGAGAATCATTGCCCTCTAACGGTTCAGAAGTACTGATATCTTCTTGATTATGCTCATTTTTATTGTCTTCCGGTGAGTGTTCCATTTGATTAAAACTCTGCTCCAATCTTTATCAAGCGCGCTAATTTAACCGATTCACAAGCAACATTCAATTCTTTAATATATCTGAGAAGTATTTATCAAATATTCCAAAATGAGTTTGAATTGTCGATTAAATCATCTATCATCGGCGCCTAATTTTTTTATTCTCTGCGAGATTTGCCGAATTGTTGCTGCCAAAGCAGGCATCAAAATTGAAGCGAAAGGCAGTCATTGAAGACTCATAAATTTATATAACAGATGGTTATAAAAGGTGTTTGTATATTTGTTGGACTAACCAATCGAATGCCGCGAAACGTTGGCATCTTTGAGGTTAAGTCGAAAAGGGATAAGAACAAAGGTCATAGAAGATGAAGCAATTAACACTTCGAATTACCAGTTTCCACCGTTTAACTCCGGATCAGGTCGCTACTAAGACCTTTGATCGTGTGGGTGGTGTTATTGGGCGCTCAGCAGATTCAGATTGGATACTTCCAGATCCAGAAAAGATCGTATCGAGTACGCACGCCGTCATTAGTTTTGAAGCCGGTGGCTATTCAGTTACCGATTATTCAACGAATGGTTTGTTTATCAATCGATCTGTAGAACCGGTAGGTAAAGGCCAGTCTCGCTTATTGCAGGATGGAGATTATCTGCAGATTGGTGAATATGAAATCGAGGTTGAAGTCAGAAACCATGAAGCGATGGATTATGAACACCCCGGTGGTGTGCCAGTGCAGGAGCAAAACCATTATCAAGCGGCTCAACACATTGAAACGCCCCTCCACAATGAAGCAATCCCTACATACCAGGAGCTGGCAACCAGTCAGCAAGCAGCTTTTGAGCAAAATGCGCACACATCTCAGGCAAGTCCGAATCCTCTGAATGAGAGTTACAGTGCCCCAGCCCCAAAACACATACCAACATCCGACTTAACGGATAAACCGATCGAGGCTGCCCAGATACCTAAGAGCCAGCCAATTCCTGAAGAGTGGGAGCAGAGTATTCAGGGTGGTATTCAAAGTGGCCAGATACCGCAACAACAATCACAACTAGAGCCAAATCAAAAACAGCAACCACAAGAAGTACCGTCAATCCCAGCCGCACCTATGACTCAACACAAGGTTGCGACTAGTGGAAATAATGGAGCCGGCAGTAGTAGTGACAATACGCAAGTGTGTATGACGGCGTTATTGAAGGGACTGGGTTTAACTGCCGAGGAAATCCAGCTGGGTAATCAGCCGGAGTTTTATCACCGATTAGGCGCAGCCTTGAGACTGTCATTGCAAGGTATGCTGGATATTTTACGCGCTCGGGCCAGCATGAAAAGTGAGTTCAGGGTGATGCAGACTACTATCCGAACGCAGGAAAACAATCCTCTGAAATTCTCCATCAATGTTGATGAAGCGATCAGAAACCTGTTTGCTCGACGCATCCCGGGATTTTTAAGCTGGGATCAGGCAATACAGGAATGCTTTAAAGACATGAGCAGTCATGAGCTGGCATTGATGGCAGGCACCGAAGGCGCCGTGAATGCTGTGCTGGATCAGCTAAGCCCTGAGAACTTTGCAGTGGAAGAGGACAATAATAAAAGCCTGGAAAAATGGATTCCAGTAGCGAAAAAAGCAAGGCACTGGGATCGATACAAAGAACAGTATAAGAGAGTCAACGAAGAATTAGGTCAGGGTTCGGGAAAGCGTTTTTCCGAAGAATTTGCAGAAGCGTATGAAGCGCAACTGTCAGCATTGGGTGTGAGATAGAGGCAAACAAATGAAAATTCTAAATGGATTACAAAATCTAGTATTGATGGTTGTTGTAGCGGTTGCATTAAGCGGCTGTAGCTTGTTGAAAGGCGGTAAAGGTGAGGAGGTTGAGCTGCGTATCAATGTGGACGAACAGGTAAATCCTGACGAGCTGGGACGGTCATCGCCAATCGTTCTTCGATTATATGAATTGAAGAAAGAAGTCGCGACCGACGGCTTGGACTTCTTCAGTGTTTACGATCAGACCGGATCAGAGTTTGAAGCAGCTGTTTCAAGCATGAAGGAGTTTCAGGTCAACCCAGGTCAAGCAATAGTACAGACAATCTTAACAGATGTATCAACGAAGCATTTGATGATAGTGGCTGCATTTAAAGATATTGATAATAGCCAATGGAAGGTGATGCACGACCTGGAAGAATCTGATGAGCTAACGATAGCCATAGAAGGTAAAACAATCATTAAGCAATAAGGACATTCGATGAGCAACAAGGTGGTTTGGTCACAAGGCTTATTTTTAACTCCTGAGCACTTCCAGCAACAAGACCAATACAACGAGTATCAGTTAAAGAGAGTAGCAAAATCTTTGTCCAGGCATGGTTATGGATTAAAGAAACTGACAATGAATAAAGAGCAACTGTTACAAGGAAAGCTTGGTTTAAAGGAAGCTGAAGGTTTATTGAAAGACGGTACTTACTTTGCGATTCCAGAAAGAAACCTGTTGCCGTCGCTGTTAGACCTATCTGAAATGTACGACATCAATGATAAACGAATCATGCTGGCCATTGCAGAAAATGTCGACAACAAGAAGCTGATAGCTCAAGAGATTGGTGCAGACTCTAGTAAGCGATATAGAAAAGAGATCAAGAAAATTAGCAGTGTCAATGAAGGCGAAGAGAGTGAGACTGCTATTGAAGTCGCTGAGGAAAACTATCGGTTGATTGTCGAGGGCAAAGCTCAGGATGGTTATGAGTGTCTGCCGGTCGCAAGAATAAAAGAGAAAAAGCAGGATGGCAGCATTGAGCTTGACGAGGCCTTTGTGCCGGTTGTGCTAGATGTACATGCGAGTGTTGTGCTGAACAGTCGAATGAATAATTTGCTGAGCCTTGTGGATCACCGCAGGGAAAAATTAGCGGGTAAGGTCATGGGGGTCGATAACTCGACAGCAAGCAGCATCCATAACTATCTCATTTTGCAATTGCTCAATAAGTATTTAGCCGAATTACAACAGTTACTGGAGCAGGAATTCACCGTTCCTTATGAATTGTATTTGTCTTTGGTGAATCTGGAAGCAGAGTTGGCAACCTTCTATGGGGTGGCGCGTAAGCCGCAAAAACAGATGGCTTACTCGCAAAACATGATTGACGAATGTTTTAACCAGGTTGAGACAACTATCAAACAATACCTAAGCCATGTGTTAGATGAAAGTGCTCATGAAATAACATTAGAAGATAAGGGTTACGGGGTAAAAGTTGCTCACATTGATCAGGTAGAACTGTTTAAGCAGGCCAGTTTCGTGATTGCTGCTAAAGCAGAAATAGCAACGAGAGAATTAAAAGAGCAATTACCCAGACAAATAAAAATTGGCAGTCTGAGCAATATCCGACAATTGGTTAATGCACAATTACCGGGAATAAACCTATCGGAGATGTCGGTAGCGCCAAGAGAAGTACCGGTTAAAAAAGATTATAGCTATTTTGCAATTGATAGCCGTTCTCCATTGTGGACTGAGAATAGTAACTCAAGAAGTATTGCGTTTCATATTTCTGGTGACTTCCCAGGTCTTGATGTGGAGTTATGGGCAATAAAAAATGAACTGTCCTAAGTAATGCAAAGGAATAGAAAACGAGAGTGATGATATGAGGGATATGGATAGAACAATACTGGTGCCAAGGCCGGGCGGAATGCAGCGCTCGATGGATGTTAATGAGCAAACGCTGGAACCTGATTTAAACAGAAGCCAGAAAATACCTTTGAGCGCATTTAAGATTGGAGTAAATCCTGTCATCGACTCCGCTACAACGCTATTAAGTCTCGCTATTGAGTTAAAGCAGGCAACACAAATTAATAATATCAATATGCTGCACAAGCAGTGTATGAGTCATATCAAAGAGTTTGAACAACAACTGAGACAGGACGATATCAGTTCAGAGACGATTGCTGAAGCAAGGTATGCCATTTGCTCGTTGATTGATGAGATTGTCTTAAACTCGCCATGGGGCGCGAACAGTATCTGGAGCACAAAAAGCTTGTTAAGTGTTTTTTATAAACAAACCTGGGGTGGCGAACAGTTTTTCAAAATTATCCATGAACGAGTCAAGGTGGCGCTCAATAATCAGCATCTATTAGAGCTGATGTATTTGTGCTTGCAGCTAGGTTTTAAAGGTAAATACCGAGTTGAAGATAATGGTTTTGAGCGGTTGGAGGTAGAAAAGGAGCAGCTCTATGCTGTACTAAAAAAACTGCAACCTGAACAAGAAAAAGATCTGTCACCCCGTTGGCGCAGCAATGTGACCGACCTCATCGAAAAGCAACGAGCAATTCCGTTATGGGCAGTGGGGATTTTAACCGTAACTATTCTGCTTGGGTTGTATCTGTCCTTTAGTTATAAGCTGAGTCAAAAAGCAGAACCTGTCTATAACAGCATCGCTTCTTTAGTACCGGAAAACAGAGCTAATCAAGCAAGTAGCGAGTCGGTGATTAACTATGCAAAAAACTTGCGTCAATTATTAAGCACTGAAATAGAGCGTGGTTTATTACAGGTGGTTGAAGATATCGATCATGTTGCAATTATTATTACCAGCAATCAAATGTATTCATCAGCGAGTGCTCAGATCAATGAAAACAGTGTCGCTTTAATCGAAAAGATCGGGCAGATTGCAACCACCACACCAGGTCACATTCAAGTGGTAGGCCATAGCGATGATCAGAAAATATTTACCGCAAAATATCATTCAAATTGGGAACTATCTTTAGCCAGAGCAAATTCGGTGGTCAGGATTTTAAATCAGAATCAGAATTTATCTGGAAGAGTGACAGCAGAAGGGCGTGGGTCAGCGGAGCCAAGAGTGGCCAATGACACTGATGTTAATCGAGCATTAAACAGACGAGTAGAGATTCTGTTGTGGGTTAACGACAAGTTTAAAGAGCAACAAACAGTGGAAGTGAGTGAGCGTTAGTATGTCAGGGATGATAAGAAAAATAGGTAAGGTAATAACACACAAAATCACCATAACGGTATTGGTGGTGTTCGCTATTATCACTTTAGTATGGTTCGGTGGGCCGCTGATTAGTGTTGGCGGTTATGAAATATTAGCCAGTGTAAGCGCCAGAATCAGTTTATTACTAATTATTGCCTGTATATGGTTGGTTGTTAAGTTCTGGAAACTGCAACAGGCGAGCAGTAAAAATAAAAAGCTGATTGAGCATATTTCAAAAGAAGAGCAGGATCAGCTTGAGATTGAGCAGTCATCAGATGATGAAATTTCAGTGCTAGAACAACGCATGTCAGATGCGCTGCAATATCTAAAGAAAAGTGACTTTAAAGGAAAAAACCTCTATCAGTTACCCTGGTATGTGTTAATTGGCCCACCCGGTGCCGGTAAAACTACCAGTATCGTCAATTCTGGCGTAAATCTGCCGCTAGCAGATGAGTTCGGGACGAGTCCTATTAAAGGGGTTGGTGGTACCAGAAACTGCGATTGGTGGTTTACCGATGATGCTGTATTACTTGATACGGCCGGGCGTTACACCACTCAGGATAGTTATAGAGAGGTTGACTCAAGAGCATGGCTTGGTTTTTTGGAGCTGTTGAAAAAATCACGACCAATGCGCCCCGTCAATGGGGCAATTGTTACGATTAGTATTGCTGATTTATTGCAGCAAACCCAGTCCGAAATCAATGAGCTGGCTGGCACTATTCGCAAAAGAATTCAAGAGTTGAAGATGCAGCTGGGAGTCAATATCCCGGTTTACCTGATGCTAAGCAAAGGTGATTTGCTAGCTGGTTTCAATGAACTGTTTGATGACATTTCGCGTGATGAAAGAGAAGAAGTGTTTGGTTTCACTTTTGAAGTGGATGAGGACTTTAGCCATCATCATGCAGTAGCGAAGTTTAATAAATATTTTGTCGAGCTGATACAAAGCATTGAGCGCAAGCTATCAAAGAAGTTGCAGTCCGAAAAAAGTGAGCAAAGACGAGCACTTATTTACAGCTTCCCAAGACAGTTGCGTCTTGCGCAAAAGAATATTGATGACTTCATTCAGGTAGCATTTAGTCAGAACCGATATGAAGAGCCTATCTTGTTGCGAGGTGTTTATATCACCAGTGCCACGCAGGAAGGCACACCCATAAACCGTATCGGTCGTGAAATATCCAATAGCTTTGGTTTCCAACGAGAGCGCAGCGCTGCAAGCCAGTTAGAAGGCAAGGGCTATTTTATTAAGCGGCTGTTGAAGGACGTCATATTTAAAGAAGATAAACTGGTCGGCGTTAATATTAGCTACCAGAAAAGACAGCGCCTGATTCATCGCGTTGGCTATGCAGTTTCCGGCTTCTGCCTTGTCACTTTAAGTTATCTCTGGTCACACAGTTACGCTAATAATAAGCAGATTATCGATAGTACCTCTTCGTTAGTATCAGAATATACCGAGGCCAGTAATGGCGGAATAAACGAGCAGTCCAATCTTATAGAGTTAAACGGTGGTCTTAACGTCCTAAAGAAGTTCTCCAGTCAGATACTGGCAAACAAGAATGCGTTAAGCGAAGGCTTTGGCTTATATCAAGGAGACAAGTTTGGTGGTATCACCCGTGAAGTCTACAGCAAAGGACTAGTGAACTATTATGGTCCTTATCTAAAGGGGACCTTAGAAAAAGAAATGCTCAAGGCAAAAAATCATCATGACTATTTGTATGAATTGTTACGAATATATTTGATGTTCTACCTGCCACAGCATAAAGAAGACAAAGACATCACTTCATTATTTGAACATTTATGGCGCCGAGACTTTCCAGGCGAGATTAACGAAGAGCTAAGAACTGATCTGAAATCCCACTTGAGCTATTTTCTTGATCAGAAAATGGCTCTGCCCCAGCAAGATGGCAAGTTAATCGATTATGCGCAGAATAAACTAAGTAAGGTTTCTTTGATTGAGCGCGTTTATAACAGCCTGTTAGATAATTATTTAACGGCTATGCCAGAGTTCAAGCCAAGTGATTATCTATCACAAAAAGTCGAAGGCTACTTCTACCGAAAAAGTGGTAAGTCTTTACGCGAGGGAATCCCAGGGCTCTATACCCAGGCTGGTTATCATGGAGTATTCAAAAGAGAAAGCAAAAAAATCAGTGAGATTCTGTCAAAAGACTCATGGGTTCTTCCTTCTGATGAAACTGAAAGCCTGGATAAACTTTCCATACTCGACATTCAGGAACAGGTTCGCGATAAATACTTCAGTGACTATATCTTCTATTGGAAAGAGTTGATTAGTGATGTAGCTGTTAGAGAGTTTTCTACACCAGAAGAAGGAGCCTTGATGCTGCAGGAGCTGACTGGGGTCAATGCACCGATAGAACGCTTGTATTCAGCTATACGTGACAATGTGATGCTGGCAAGACCTAAAGATGAAGGGGTGGATCTCGATGCAGCAAAGGATGTGGTCGATACAGCAGCATCTTCTCGGGTTAATAATAATATCAATCGTTATGAAAGACTCATTCCTGATAGTGCTGATATTGATGCGGCACCAGAGCAGGTGGTGAATGATGCATTTGCTGAGATTATTCATTATGTCGGCGATCCCGGCAGTGCGAGTGCCTTGAAACAGAGCCTTGGTGCACTCAAAAATATGCAGATCTTCCTGGAGTCGATTAGCAATGCTAATAACGCAGAAGAAAAGACTTATGAAGTGACCAGTAGTCCGCAGGCAGCCAGTATTATCAGCGAGCTCGAGAAGGAAGCCAGCGTCACACCGCAACCGATGAGTGAATGGTTGGGTAAAGTCGAAAATAGTGGCAAAACGCTGACTAACACCGGGACCTATTCCTATCTGAATAATCTATGGAAAACACAGGTACTCACTGAGTGTCGTCGAGCTATTGAAGGCAGATATCCGGTAAATAAAAGAAGCCGCCAAGATATTACATTGGATGATTTCAGAAGCTTCTTTGCCTATGGCGGCACCATTGACCGTTTCTTTGATCAACATTTAAGTGTATTTGTGGATACTTCTCGAGGTCGCTGGCGACTACTGAAAGATATTGGCATCAGTAACTACACCTTAAGACAATTGGAAAAAGCAAAATCAATCAGAGAAAGCTTCTTCGTTCGAAATGGATCTGACATATCTGTTAACTTCACCTTAAAACCATCAAGCCTGAGTGTTAATGCCGGTCAGGTATTAATGGATATTGAAGGGCAGATTTTATCCTATCGACATGGGCCACTACGTTCATACCCTACTCGCTGGCCTGGACCAAAACCACAAGTAGCCACGTCAATATCTTTTACTCCAACTGACGGTGGTCAGACTGAAACTGTGAGAACAACCGGTTTTTGGAGTCTGTTCAGGTTGCTGGATAAGGCCAAGCTAAAGAAGACTTTGGCCTATGATAAATTTCTAGTTGAGTTCAAACAGGTGCCATTTGACGCCACTTTTGAGCTGCAAGCTCACAGTGTTAATAACCCATTTTTTGGCTCGGACTTGGAAGGGTTTAACTGCCCAACTGATTTGTAATGGGTATGTGTGCTATGCGACTGGGTTGCTTTGGAAAAATACGCAATTGTGGTGACTTCATCAGTCGCCACGTGCCGTGTGCAATTGAGCAGATCTTTACTGAATGGCTGGAAGCTGGGCTGGTCGAAACCAAAGAAAGGTTTCAGCAACAATGGCTTGATTATTTTCTGACAAGTCCGGTCTGGAATTTTGTGATAGATGAGCCTGACTCAGAACAGGTGATCGTCGGCACCATGATGCCGAGCATGGATAAAGTGGGACGATATTATCCATTAATCGTATTACAAACCATCAGCCAGGATTGTGGCTTGAATGTCAGCCTGCTGGAAGAAGTCGAAACGCTAATGCTAAGCACTTTAGATAAGGGTGTTGAACAGGAACAGTTTGTACAAGCATTAGATCAGATGAATGCAAATAACGAATTAGATGATGACTCGAAAGATCAGCGGCAAGAATGTATTCCTATTAGCCAGTTAAGAGCGGTTTGCGCTAACAGTACTCCTAGAGCCGCAGAGACAGTTGTCAGGTTGTGGCCCGAGCAAGATAGCGGTATATCGGCAGCAAAAGAGACGCCCAAGTTATACCGCCATGAGTCTGAAACAAGCGGTAACCCTTCCAGTATCTGGTGGACAAAGGGCTCTGAGAATATGGGCCCGACTGGGCTTTTGTGCCAAGGGTTTCCACCGATAGCAGGAATTCATGCAACTCTTGACGGTGACTGGCTGGGTTCAGGATGGCTTTCAGTGAATGCTGTTGAAGAAGCAGATAAATGTGACGATAAAAAAATAACAATGGAAGTATGTTGTGATTAACGCGGAACAAGATAAAGCAACCATCGAATATCGCTGGCTGTCCTCAGCTGCTACTCATGTGGGCGCGGTAAGGGAAGTCAATGAAGACAATCAGGTCGAAAAACCTGAAATAGGATTGTGGGTGGTTGCTGATGGTATGGGTGGTCATAGCGCGGGTGATGTCGCCAGCGCTATGGTGGTAGATGAACTGTCAGCGGTAAGGCGCACCGGCAATAACGAAGAGTTTATTGAACGCGTTATTGAAGTGCTGAGCATCGCTAATCAAAAACTAAGACAATTGGCATTCCAGAAGTTTGATAAACAGGCTGTCATGGGAACCACGGTTGTGGTTCTGATTTTGTACGAAAATAACTACACCATATTATGGGCTGGCGATAGTCGGGTGTATCGCTTCAGAAATCGTCAGCTTGAGCAATTAACCCGTGATCATAGTCAAGTCAATGACATGCTTGACTCCGGTTTGTTAGCGGAAGATGAAATTGAAGATCATCCACTGGCTAATGTCATCACTCGAGCCATTGGAGCATCGCAAACACTTAACCTCGAAAGAATAGATGGTGAGTTAAAGCATGGCGACATTTTTATGCTGTGTAGTGATGGATTAAATAAAGAGTTAACTGACCAGGAGATTTCACCCTTTTTTAATACGGGTGATGTGGATGAAATCAATAAAGCATTAATTCATTCGGCTCTTGTCAGAGGTGCGCAAGATAACATTACAGCAATTTCAGTGCGGGTTGAAGGAAGTGTTGGCAATGACCAGACGATCCCTGCCTGGAATACGCATAAGTCAGAGGAGAGTTCATTAAATGGATATTGAAAACTATATCAAGCCGATTAGTGAAGACAATCCTTGTGGACGAGATTTACGAGAAGACACCAGTGTTGAATCAATATATTACAAATTAAGAGACGCCCGAAATTCAGCAAGAAAAGCTGAACGTTTAGCATTAGCTGATGCCGAGGATGCAGTGACCATTGATGAGAACTGGTTTCAGTTGAAAGAACTGGCTTTGCAGGCATTAGAGCAGGAGACAAAAGATCTCGAAGTGGTGGCCTGGTTGATTGAAGCTGTAACAAGAATTGATGGCATAAAAGGATTAACTTTTGGTTATCAGTTAGCCAGTGAGCTAATCAACACCTATTGGGAACAAGGAGTTTATCCGGCAATTGACGAAGATGGTATTGAGACTCGGGTAGCACCTTTATCGGGTCTTAATGGGTTTGATAGCGCCGGTACACTGATTACCCCAATTAAATCGGTAGTGATTACCGATAGTGAAGAGTATTTGCCGGTTTGTGTTTGGCAGTATGAGCAGGCAGTACAACTGGAAAGACTAGACGCTGAGAAAAAACAAAACCGAATTGATAATGGCGCAATACCATTGGAAGGTATTAAGAAAGCTGTGCTACTGACTGAGTCGATTTTCTATAAAGATCTTCTTAATGACGTGCAATCTGCTTTAGAAACCTACCAAACATTTACCAATGAATTTGATCGAGTGTGTGATTCATTACCGCAACCAACGTCTAATATAAGAAATGCTTTGAAAGAGTGCATGGAAGCGGTTGAGTACTTGGCAAAGGACAAATTAGCGTCGTCAGATGAAGCGGTCAGTCAGGATAGTGAAGATGGAGCCGCGGATAGGTCTAGTGCGGAAGTGCGATCTATCAATCGGCGCGAGCAGGCGATCAATACTCTGAGACAAGTAGCACAGTTTTTTCGAGAAACCGAACCTCATTCCCCTATTTCGTATTTGCTGGACCAGAGTATTCGTTGGAGTGATTTGTCATTACCGGAATTGTTGCAGCAGTTGATTCCAGAAGAAGGTGCACGTGAACAGTATTTTAAACTAACAGGGATCGATACGGGTAGTAACCAGTAAATCTGAACCCTCAAGCTAAAGGAGAAACACATGGCGAGTATACATGATCGTTTGAAAAAAGTGCGTAAGCCACGAGTCCACATTACCTATGATGTGGAGACCGATGGCGCAGTATTAGAAAAAGAATTGCCTTTTGTGGTTGGTGTTATGGGCGATTTTAGTGCCGACTCAACAAAACCAGTGAAATCATTAAAAGAGCGTCGTTTCATTCAAATTGATAAAGACAATATCAATGAAGTAATGCGCAATATGTCGCCGGGTCTCAATATTAAAGTCGACAACACTTTAGAAAATGACGGTTCGGAAATGGCGGTTAACCTGAAGTTCGATTCGATGGATGACTTTGAGCCAGCAGCTATAGTTGACCAGGTTGAGCCGCTAAAGAAGCTAATGGACACGCGTAATAAGTTGCGTGATCTGATGACTAAAATTGACCGTTCTGAAGAGCTGGAAGGGTTAATGGAAAAAGTCTTGCAAAACAGTGATGACTTGAATGCGCTAGCAGAGGCTCTTGGACAAATAGATGAAAAGACAGGAGATGAGCAATGACAGAAATGGAAAAAGTTGCCGCTAAGGAACAACTCGTTGAACAAAGCCCTGATATTTTAAGCCAGGCCATTGCGGCGACTAAGCAAACTGAAGCGAGTCGCGCAGAAGAGTTGTTGAGAGCGTTAACCTCTGAGGCGATGAAAGGTACCGTCACCTGGAATAAAAACCTGACCGTTACTTTCAAAGAGGCCATCGACAAAATTGACGAAGCCCTTTCGTCCCAGTTATCAAAGATTATGCACAATGAGCGTTTCCAGAAGTTGGAAGGATCATGGCGTGGTTTGCAGTATCTGGTGCAAAATACTGATACTTCAGTTTCCATGAAACTGAAAGTGATCAATTTACCCAAGCGCGAACTGTTCAAGGACTTAAGCAAAGCGGTAGAGTTTGATCAAAGCCAGCTGTTTAAGAAGATCTACGAGAGTGAGTTTGGTACAGCCGGTGGCGAACCGTTTGGTGCCTTAATTGGTGATTACGAATTTACTAATCATCCTGAAGATATCGAAACATTAGAGCTCACCTCGAATGTTGCAGCCGGAGCTTTTGCCCCTTTCATTTCAGCATCATCTCCAGAATTGTTTGGATTCAATGATTGGACTGAATTATCAAAGCCGCGCGATTTAGAGAAAATTTTTGATTCATTAGAATATGCCCGCTGGCGTGGTTTCAGAGACTCGGAAGATTCTCGCTTTGTGACATTGACGGCTCCTCGTGTGTTGGCGCGTTTGCCGTATGGTGAGCAAACCCGTCCAATAGAAGAGTTTGCTTTCGAGGAACTGCCAGTCGATAGCAACACTAAAATTGCCAATAGTGTTGATAATAAAGACTATTGCTGGATGAATGCCTCTTATGTACTGGGCAGTAAATTAACTCAGGCCTTTACTGAACACGGCTGGTGTACTGCAATCCGTGGTGCTGAAGGTGGTGGTAAAGTGACTTCATTGCCAATGCACAATTTCCTCAGTGATGATGGCGATATGGACATGCAGTGTCCAACTGAAGTGGGTATTACTGATCGTCGTGAAGCTGAATTGAGCAAGCTTGGCTTTCTACCTTTGTGTCACTATAAAAACACCGACTATGCAGTGTTCTTTGGCTCAAACACTACGCAGCGTCCAAAGAAATATGACAGCCCTGATGCAACCGCTAATGCTGATATTTCCTCTCGTTTGCCGTATATCATGGCCACGTCACGTTTTGCTCACTATCTTAAAGTCCTGGCGCGCGATAAGATTGGCTCTTTCATGGAACCGGAAGATTGCGAATCCTGGTTAAATCGCTGGATCCTAAATTACGTCAATGCTGATGAGGCTGCTGGCCAAGAGTCACGGGCTAAGTATCCACTGGCCGAAGCTCGAGTTGAAGTTGAAGAGGTGCCAGGTAGTCCTGGTGTCTATCACGCGAAGGCCTGGTTGAAGCCGTGGTTACAACTGGAAGAGTTGAGTACCTCATTGCGATTAGTAGCGAAAATTCCAGAAAGTAAATAATCTGCAAGTAAAGTAAGACCTGAGGCCGCATTCGCGGCCTTCTTTTTATGGTTTGTGGTGTTGTGGACATGAAAGTGACTGCGAGTAGCTTACGAAATTTGCTACACTAGCCCCATTCAATCACAAGTAACGCTACTGACATGTCAGAAAAAAAAGCTCCCTTTATTCTCGTAGATGGTTCTTCCTATTTATTCCGCGCTTATCACGTGCCTCAATTACAGCGCATGACCAATTCTAGCGGCATGATGACTGGCGCGGTATTTGGTGTCATCAATATGCTGAAAAGCCTGATCAAAGAATATCAGCCTGAGTATATGGCTATGGTATTTGATGCCAAGGGAAAAACCTTTCGTAATGATCTCTATCCGGAGTACAAAGCAAATCGGCCACCGATGCCGGAGGATCTGCGTCAGCAAATTGAGCCGATTCATGAGATCGTCAAAGCGATGGGCTTACCGCTGTTGGTGATTGATGGTGTTGAAGCGGATGATGTGATTGGTACTCTGGCCAAGCAGGCCTGTAAAGAGGGCCGTGAAACCCTGATTTCGACCGGCGATAAGGATATGGCACAGCTGGTCAGTGAGCATGTGACCTTAATTAACACCATGGATAAAACCAATCCAATCACGGACAGGGAGCGAGTGGTTGAAAAGTTTGGGGTCAAGCCTGAACAAATTATTGATTACTTAGCATTGGTTGGCGACAAGGTAGACAACATACCCGGCGTGGATAAGTGTGGCCCAAAGACTGCTGTGAAATGGTTAGAGCAGTACGGCAGTTTACAAGGGGTGATTGACCATGCCGATGAGATTGGTGGCAAGATTGGCGAGAACCTACGCGAAGCGTTAGAACGATTGCCATTGTCCTATGAGTTGGCAACTATTAAATTGGACTGTGACCTCGAATTTAAACCAGAGGAATTAAACATTGGTCAGCCTGACTTAAAAGAATTAAAGAAACTATACAGTGATATGGAGTTCCGCCGTTGGTTAACTGAAGTATTGAAGGAGCTTGGTGACGGTGAAGAGGGAGAGTCAGAGGGAGATGACACAGAAAATGGGCCAAGTGTTGCGCTGGTCGATCGTTCTAAATATGAAACCATTCTTGAACAAAAAGATCTCGATAAGTGGATAAAAAAACTAAAAGAAGCTGAGTTGTTTGCCTTTGATACTGAAACCACCAGTTTAAATTATATTGAAGCCGAATTGGTAGGTATGTCATTCGCTCTGGATAATGGCGAAGCAGCTTACTTGCCCGTTGCCCACTCTTATATGGGCGCGCCAGATCAGCTTGACCGAGATGAAGTGTTAAAGCAGTTAAAGCCACTTTTAGAATCTGAAGAGTACAAGAAAGTTGGTCAGAATCTGAAGTATGATATGAGCGTTTTGGCTAATTATGACATTAAGCTTGGTGGTATTGAATTTGATACCATGCTCGAATCATATTGTTTAAATAGTGTCGCCAGCCGACATGACATGGATACTCTCGCACTGCATCATTTAAATCACGTTAACATTAAGTTTGAAGAAATCGCAGGCAAGGGAAAAAACCAGCTAACGTTTGATCAGGTCGAAGTGGAAAAAGCCGCGCCTTATGCATCTGAAGACGCGGATATCACGATGCGGCTACATCAAAAATTATGGCCAGAACTGAAAAAAAATGAAGGGCCCACGCAAGTTTTCCAGCATATAGAAATGCCTTTATTGAGGATGCTCTCGAAAGTAGAACGCAACGGGGTTTTGGTTGATGGGAAGTTATTACTGGAAAAAAGTCATGCGTTTGAGAAGCGTTTAAAAGAGTTGGAAAAAGAAGCGTATGACATTGCTGGTAAGGAATTTAATTTAGGTTCACCGAAACAGCTACAAACCATTTTCTATGAAGAACTTGGCTTACCGATTTTAAAGAAAACACCAAAGGGTCAACCGTCAACTGCTGAAGAAGTGTTGCAGGAATTGGCACTTGATTATCCTTTACCGAAATTAATTCTTGAACATCGTGGGTTAAGTAAATTGAAATCGACTTATACCGATAAGTTGCCGAGGATGATTAGCGACAAAACAGGTCGCGTGCATACTTCTTATCATCAAGCTATTGCTGCAACTGGCCGACTATCATCAACCGAACCGAACTTGCAGAATATTCCTATAAAGTCAGAAGAAGGTCGTAGTATTCGCACTGCATTTATTGCGCCGAAAGGATGCAAAATTTTAGCTGCGGATTATTCACAAATTGAACTGCGAATTATGGCTCATCTATCGCAAGACAAAGGTTTGCTTAAAGCATTTGAAGAAGGCCTGGATGTTCACTCCGCAACCGCTGCTGAAGTGTTTGATGTGCCACTGGATGAAGTTACTTCAAATCAACGTCGTAATGCTAAGGCCATTAACTTCGGCTTGATTTATGGGATGTCTGCTTTTGGTTTGGCCAAACAAATCGATACCGACAGAAACACGGCACAAGATTACATCAACACCTACTTCGCCCGTTATCCTGGCGTAGAAACTTATATGGACTCCACCAAAGAAAAGGCTGCAGATTTGGGCTATGTGGAAACACTTTACGGCCGTCGCTTATATTTACCGGAGATACATTCTAAAAACGGTATGCGCCGAAAAGCGGCCGAACGCACGGCGATTAATGCGCCCATGCAGGGCAGTGCTGCTGATATCATCAAGTTGGCGATGCTGGAAGTGGATAAATGGCTCAAGGATGTTAAAGGCATCAAGATGATCATGCAGGTTCACGATGAACTGGTGTTTGAGGTTGAAGAAGACAAACTCGAACTGGCGCAAAAAGAAATCCCGAAACTGATGCAAAGTGTGGCTGAGCTCTCAGTACCTTTGATTGCTGATGTGGGAGTTGGTGATAATTGGGATGAGGCACATTAAATTTAAAGCTTCAAAAGCTGTAAAACCATCGAAAAATGTGAACCGCTAGCGATCGAAGCTGTGAGTCATTTTTAGTCTTAAAATTACTATCGTTAGCCGGTTCACATTTCTTACCAGTCTTTACAAAAGCTGACACTTTTCTTGCAACAAACTCACCAAATCAATGTCTATTAAACTGAGCGCAACGAATGCGCTCCCCGCGACTCCCTCCTTCCAGCGGGATTTGCAATTCGGCCCCCCCAAGCTGAATTGCGCATTTGGGGTGGTACCTAGTTCCCTCAGGCCACCCCTTTTTTTTGCTTGTAAAAATTGATTAAGCCGTCAATTCTTTAAACTCATCCATGTCATGCAGAGGTTCAAAGGCAGGTTCTCGATCAATTTCTTCGGCTAGCTTAGGCGCTTTTTCTACGGCAATTTTAATATCGCTAATAGCTTCTTGAAGAGCTCCGTTGGCGGCGTTGGCGCATGCTCTCTGCCAGTAGGCAAGGCCATATTCTTCATCTTGGTCGATAGCACGGTTAGCGAGACTGAAGGCCCACTCGTAGTCACCCAGTTCAAAGGCTGCATCGGCCTTATAAATTAGCGCTTCAATATCGGTTGGGTTAATCGCCAGCAATTCATCGTACATTTTGATCTTTTGATGCATATTGGTTTCAAGTGCAGCGCGCATCCAGATTGAGTGGATTTCATTGGCTTTGGAAATGTCCTCCTGAGCCTCGATGATTTCCTGTGAACGACGTTTGAGTTTATCTTCCAGATCTTTTAAGCGAAGTTCATATTTACTGGTCAGTTCGGTGATTTTAGTTTCGACCACTTCGTTAAGCTTGCTGCGTACATCGCGCAATGAGCGCCAGCCCATTAAGACTAATAGTGATGCAGCGGTAGTAATAATAATAAAGACATTGTTGAGCGTATCGGTGGTGTAACGAATCGCGCGGTCAGAAACATCCAGTCGTGCATTCGCTACTTTGTGTTCCACTTCTGCTCTGAATGCCTGCTGATCCTGACGAATACTTTTTAGCTCATCGAGAATATAACGTTCTATCAATGGAGGATACTGGGTACTGGTAGCATTGGTTTTTGCTGGCTGATCCTGGGGTTTATTTTGCTCTGAAGCAAAAATGGTTGTGCTGAAAAAGAACAGCATAATTGCAATGATACGGATGGTCATGGGCTTCCTCGCTAGGATGATCAAATGCTTATTGACATGATCCTAGCGAAGGGCGCAGTGCTTTGCAAAACAAAGCAGCATTAACACTAAAGCTACACGAATATAAGAAGGCATTATCGATGAGGCTGAGCCTTGAAGTTAGTCTAGCTCGTTGGGTGATTCTATATCAGTCGGAATGTCATACCATTGATCGAGTACGGTATACAGTTGATCGAGGCCCATACGCTTTAGAGATGAAAACGCTTGAACCGTAGCATTGGGATGGAGTTCTGAAACTGCTTTTTTGCATTGCAGGACTGCTTTAGATTTGGCTCCCTGGCTGAGTTTGTCCGATTTACTGAGTAAGCAATGCACCGGCAGACCAACTTCTGCCGCCCACACTAACATTTCCTGATCACTGTCTTTTAGGAAATGACGGATATCCATCAATAAGACCAGGCCACGTAGGCATTTGCGTTGTTGCAGATAACGAGACAGCTCTGCCTGCCATTGTAACTTCATGGCCTCGGGGACTTTGGCATAACCATAACCAGGTAGATCAATCAGGCGACGGTCTTCATCTAATGTGAAAACATTAATTAACTGAGTGCGTCCGGGAGTTTTACTGGTTCGAGCAAGGCTCTTCTGTTGAGTCAGGGTGTTGAGTGCGCTTGATTTCCCGGCATTGGAGCGGCCAGCAAAGGCAACTTCAACCCCTTCGTCCGGCGGTAGTTGAGAAAGTTTAGCTGCGCCAAGTAGGAATTTAGCTATTTGATAATTCATAAAGAGGTATTTTTTATAAGAGATATTGGCATTTTACTGGTTAGTTCCCTATAATTCATCGAACTTTTTTCGAATTCTTTGTCATTGCATTTCAGCAATGGCCTTTTAACAGAACTATACGGGTAACCTGATGAAAAAGTTAGCAATTATTGCATTATTCTTATTTGGTGCTACTGCTTCTGCGCAGGAAGGTGATGCCGCCAAAGGTGCGGAACTGGCTGCTACGTGTGCCGCTTGCCATGGCCAGGACGGTAATAGCGCTAATGCGATGTGGCCAAAATTAGCAGGTCAAAACGCAAAATACTTGATAAAACAAATTAAAGATTTCCAGGCTGGTGCAAAAGATCAGTCGCAAGGCCGTTATGACCCGTCAATGGCACCTATGGTTGCTAACTTGAGTGATCAGGATATTGCTGATTTGGCTGCTTACTATGCGGCACAGGAAACGCAGCTAGGTGCAGTAAAGAAAGAATTTCTAGAGATGGGTAAGAAAATATACTTCCAGGGCGATGCCGAACGTGGTGTAGCAGCATGTGCCGCTTGTCATGGTGCAACAGGCCAAGGTCTTGACTTAGCGGGATATCCAGCAGTATCAGGCCAGCATCCGGAGTATACAATTAAACAGTTGAAAGCATTTGCCTGGGCCAAACGTGCCAATGATGATAATGCAGTGATGCGTGATATTGCTAATCGCATGTCAGAGCAGCAAATTGAAGCTGTTGCACACTTTATGTTGGGTCTTCACTAATTTTGACCTGATAAAGTTGCAATGACCTGTTAAATCAGGGTAAAAAAGGCGACAGTTGTCGCCTTTTTTTATGGCACATTGTTGATAAACCGTTGTCAGCATGAAGTATCTATCCATTATCTCGAGAAGAATTATGAAACATATATTTATCGTTTTTACCGCTATGTTTGGACTAATAGCTAATACGAATAATGCGATTGCCATTGAGCAAGGTCAAGATTACTGGAGAATTACTCTGCCAGAGCAAAGTCAGCTCAATACTCAGGATAATATATATTTTAGTTGGTTGGGTTGTACTTCATGCCGTAAGTTGGAACAGGAGTTAGCAGGCGAGCTGGAGGCGCTCGAATATATCCCATTGATCGCCCGCCCTGAGTGGAGAGCAGCCGCAAAATTACACTACACCATGGAATTATTGGAGCTCAGTGAGCAACAAAAATCTGACATGATCGCCAAAATTGACGCGGGAACGATTGATGTCACTGACTTTAATGCGATGCAGGAAGAGCTTTTAACCATGGGTGTTGATGAAAAAGATTTGACAGAGTTACTCGAAAACAAAGAACTGTATCGGCAAGTTCAAAGAGCCGAAGGCTTGGCAGCAAAGTATCGAATCCAATACGCACCAACTGTGGTCATTAAAGGTCAGTTTGCAACTGATGCCAATCATACTATGACAATCGAGCGTTTTGCTGAAGTGTTACGGTATTTGAAGTCGTTGTAGTGAATTTGGCATATTCATTGCATGAATATGGGTTTGCGTTATGTCGCTAGGCAGCTAAATGCTGCTCTATCTGAGTAGTATACTAGTAAGTATAGTTTCGCCCCTCGGCGAGTTACTTTTCTTGAGTGGTCAAGAAAAGTAACCAAAAGAAGACCACCCCGTGATTGAGGTTTCGCTTCGCTTAACTCCCTTCGTCTCCGCCAAGCCACTTTACGCAGGGTCTGCCCCCTTGGGTACCGTAAAATACGTTCCATCTACCTAAAGGTATTCCCTTAGGTCACTTGCCCGAATTTTACTATTCAAAACTTCCTGTTTTGAATTGCTATGTCTTAGCTACTACTCAGCTCATTCAAAAGGGGAATATTAGAGCATGTCTGAGCACGAGTCAGTAAAAATCATCCCCAATAATCCGGCAGGGGCTTTTCACTGCTTTGATGGCTGGTATTGTAAAGAGCCGCTAAGGTCGCTGATCGGCATTCGCGACGATATAAAACCAGTACCACGATGCTGGCGCATAAGATAAAAATCCAGGAGTTAAAGAACCAGGCTAGTACGGCAATGGCGAAGGTATAGGCGCGCAGGCCGTAGTTAAACGAATTGGAAGCGCGACTGAGTAGCCAGTTGGTGTGCTTGATGAAGAGTTCGTGTTCCTTCTCATCACAGCCCTTGTCTGGCGCAGCCCCAAAGAGAACGACTGCAAAGTTGTATTGACGCATTGACCAGGTGAACTTAAAAAAGGCATAAGCAAAGCAGATAACGAGTAGGATAATTTTAACTTCCCAAGCCGCACGCGAAGCAATTTCAATCCAGGGTAAGGCGGACAGCAGATGGATAGCTTTTTCGGTAGAACCCAACACGGTCAGTAAGCCCGCAATGATAAAAATTGTGGTCGAAGCAAAAAAGGTCACGTTGCGCTGCAAAATCCCCAAGCTGGTAACATCGGCAATTTTCACATCCCGGGCGACCATTTTTTTAATCCACAGCTCTCGATTAGCAGCGAGTTGATTGGCAATGGTTGGACGTTTTCCATGTTGGAATCGTGCATATTGAGTATAGCCAACCCAGCAAAATAAGAACCAGATTAGCGCAATCCAGTCGAGCAGTGGCAAAAAGGACAGGGCCATGAGCAAACCTCAAACTTGGGCATAAGTAGTTGCAGAAGTGAGGTTAAAAGTGCCATGCTTTGAGGTTCAGTTCAAGCAACTTTACGGTATGGCATAAATAACTTTATGGTACAACAATCAGCGAACAGGAATAATTTGCAGGATGCAACTAGCCCTTATTTGCAGCAACATAAAGATAATCCAGTGCATTGGCAGCAGTGGAGTCCGGAAACGCTGGAGATTGCTCGGCGGCTGGATAAGCCAATTTTGTTGTCGGTGGGCTATTCATCCTGTCACTGGTGCCATGTGATGGCGCATGAGTCTTTCGAAGATATTCCAACTGCGGAAGTGATGAATCAACTTTTCATCAATATTAAACTGGATCGTGAGGAGCGCCCGGACTTAGATAAAACATACCAGCTCGCTCACCAGCTTTTGAACCGCCAAGCGGGCGGTTGGCCATTAACCATTTTCTTAGATCCACAAACTCTGACCCCATTTTTTAGTGGCACTTATTTCCCAAGGCAGCCTAAGTATGGCATGCCTGCATTTAGAGATTTGCTCAACAATATTGCAGGCGTCTTTACTGAAAAGCGAGATGAAATTAAGCAACAAAACGGTCAGTTACAAGAGGCGTTACGCTTTGTATCAGGATCTTCCAGTCAGACATCTGATGAAAAACCTAACACTAGTTCGAGGTCACTCAATCAGGCATTTATAGAAGAAGTGTTAAAACGTTCGGATGATGATTTTGGTGGTTTGAAAGGTGCGCCTAAGTTCCCACAGGCTTCTATTTGGCAGACTGCCTTTGAGCTGGTCATAGATGAAAGCAACGAGCAAACGGCTTTAAGTGAGCATCTGTCTAAAACGCTGCAGGCCTTTGCCAACTTTGGTCTGTATGACCATATTGGCGGCGGATTCTTTCGTTATTGTGTCGATGAGTATTGGGATATTCCCCATTTCGAGAAAATGCTTTATGACAATGGGCAGTTAATCAAGCTGATGGCGGAAGCGGGACATTACTATGCGAAAGGTGATTGGATTCAGCGTGTAAAACAAAGCCTTTGCTGGCTATCCGAGCAAATGCAAAGTGAGCAGGCGACTTATTATTCAGCGTTAGATGCCGATAGCATGGGTGAAAAGGGACATAGTGAGGAAGGCGCTTATTATGTTTGGCAGCTAGATCATCTCAAAAGCTTGAGTGAGTCTGAGCAAAAGGTAGCAAAGGCCTATTATGGCTTAGCCGATAAGCCCAATTTTGAAGGCTGCTGGCATCTGGTCTGCCGTAGCTCGATGGAAGAAGTATCGAAGCAAAGTGGGGTTCATCTAAAACAGCTGCCCTTGTTGATTGAATCAGTGCGTCAACAATTGAAAGCACAGCGTGATCAGCGACCACTACCTTTTCTTGATGATAAGCAGTTAACCAGCTGGAATGGACTGTTACTGCAGGGGCTATTCAGTGCTGCACGCCAGTTGGGCGATGATGACATCTTGCAACAGGGTAAAGACTGTCAGCAGGGTTTGTATCAAACGGTATGGGATGGCTCCGAATTAAAAGCCTGTTATCGGGCAAATCAAGCTTATCAACAGGCCTTTCTGGACGATTATGCTTATCTGGCAAAAGCGATATTGATGAGGTTAACGTTTGATTTTGATGAAGCGAGTTGGTATTGGTTACTCGACTTGTGTGATGTGCTATGGACAAAGTTTGCAGACCAGAAAAATGGTGGATTCTTCTATACTGCCAATGATGCGGAGATGGTGATTACTCGCCACAAAAGCTGGAGTGACGATGCGATGCCAAATAGCGCGTGTCAGGCTCTGGAGGTGTTATGGTTGGTTGGTGAGCTGACTGACACTATGGATTGGCAGGCATTTATTGAAAAAAGCTTACAAGCCGCCAGTGAAGAAGCCCTCAAAGCAGCTTTGCAGTATCCATCAGTGGTGCGTTTATTGAATGCCTATGAAAAAGGTTCTGAAATGTGGGTGTTACGAGGCGAGTTGCATCAGACTGTGGCCTGGCAAGAGTATTTGAGCACAGGCCAATACAACCAGCGTTGGGTGTTTAGCCTTGAGGCAGACAGTGGGTTATTTTCGGAAAAATATCCCGCACAGAAACAAGCGATGGCCTACTGCTGTCGCAGCCGCCAGTGCTTCCCTGCCCTGGAGTCATTGGATGCGATACAAGAGTTTCTACAAGGTAGATAGAAGTGCCCAGCTATTTCAGTAAGCTTACCAGCTTTGTAACGAGTTTGTTGATACCGCTGGCGGCCTCGGAAACGCTTCCCGCTAGCATGTAAGCGGGTGTTGAAAGCAAGTTGTGTTCTTCATCATAAACAATGTCTTCAACCGGACAGGCCAAATGCACACCGCCCATGGCTTCAATTGCATCTGCGGTGTCTTTATCGTTACCAATCGTTAGCTTGCTACCTTCGCCATACAGTCTTGGGATCATGGCTGGTGAAATACAGATAAAGCCGACCGGCTTTTTAGACGCTGCCATGGCTTTTATAAAGCGCTCCAGCTCCGGGTTTACAGTGCAATCGCTGCCTTTGACTGCAAAATCACAGAGGTTTTTTGCAGCACCAAATCCACCAGGTAGCACCGCTGCATCAAAATCAGATGCTTCGGCTTCTGCTAAGTCTTTGATCTTGCCACGTGCGATACGCGCTGCTTCGATCAGTACATTGCGTGATTCACCTTCGCTGACATCGCCCGTTAAATGGTTAATGACATGCATTTGTTGAATATCTGGCGCGAAACATTGGTAGTCGAGGCCGTTTTGTTCAAGCGCTAATAAAGTGAGTACGCTTTCATGAATCTCGGCACCATCGTATACACCACACCCTGATAAAATAACGGCTATCTTTTTCATAATTCTCCCTGTTTGAAATCAATTGAATGAATTGAAGGTCAAGCGACCATTTCCCATCATAATATAAGCAAAATCAACTGTCAGGGAGTAAGAATTTTGATTTTTAGAGCGTTTTAACCGAAACTAGAGGACAGCCTGCTGGGTAGGATCACATAAAGGCGTATATAACGTCGCGAAGGGCCATTAATAGTGACACGACTTCTTTTTCTTTTCTGTTTATTAGGGATAACTTTTTTTAGCCAACAATCACAAGCTAACCAACAGCTTGTTGATGCTATTGGTATAGAAGATCAGTTATCACAAAGTGTGATCACTTCTATCGTTGAAGATCCTCAGGGATTTTTATGGATTGGCACCGAAGATGGCCTGAATAGGTATGATGGCTATCAGATCAAAGTATTCCAAAAACAGAACAGCAACCTCTCGCACACTACAATCCATGACCTGATGGTCGATGATACCGGTGATATTTGGATAGCTACTGAAAATGGGCTCAATATTTTTCAACAGCAAACAGGCAAGATCATCAATTTTCACCATAATCCACTGGAACCTTTTACACTGGCCAACGATTTCGTTACCAGCCTGGCGAAAGATGACACGGGGGGGGTTTGGGTTGCAACCTATAATGGTCCTTCCTATTACGATCCTGCGATTGATGGCTTTAAAACCTATCCCATAATGTTGAGTAGACGAATTACTGCAACTGTCAGTGAGCTTCGTAAGATATATGTGGATAGCGAGCAACGTGTATGGGCGGTGACTACGCGAGGTGAGTTGGCACGGTTTAACCCAACCAGCGAACAGTTCTATATTATTGATTCTACAATGGGTGGCCAGCTGGGTGAAATTAGCGAGATTACTGAAACACCTGAAGGTAATCTCTGGCTGGTATCGTATCAACAAGGGATTATTGAGTATCGCCCTGAACAGAATACCTTTGTGCCAATCTTATATTCAGATTTAGGGCTACAGGCTAACGATTTACAAGCCAGCACAGTATTTTTTGATAAGGATAACCTTCTCTGGCTTGGAACAATCAAGGAGGGGTTATACTCAATTGATCGTAGTACCGGGCGCTCGAATCACTATCGTTATGGTCGTCCAGGCTCTATAGCAAGCAATGCTATAAACTGTTTATATACAGATAGTAACGGTATTTTGTGGGTCGGCACCTCAGCTTATCTGAATAAAATTAACCCTAATACAATTCTTTTTAATCATAATTATTTTTCGCCTAACTCGAATGATTCCTTAGTGGCGGATACCACGTTTTCAATGTATGTCACTGCAGAGGATAAGTTGCTGGTGGGAAGTGATGGCCATGGCATTACTTTAATGGATGCCCGCGACCCACTTGAGCTAAAGCGAATTGCAATTATTGCTCCGCCTGAACTGGATAATAAAAGTATAAATTTTATAGGGCCTGCTAGCTCAGGTAAGGTTTGGGTGGTCACTTTTGATGCAGTGTGGATACTTAATGTAAGCACGCAGGCTGTACAACCCGTCTTTGAGAACGAAAGTTACACTGGGGAGCTATTGACGGCGCACTACCATAATGGCGATCTTTGGCTGGGTACTACTGAAGGTTTATGGCAACTGGATCAGAATTATAAAGTAAAGCGCTATCGGGTGATCGACGCAGATTTTCATCGTAACAATCGTATCAATACCATTATATCAGCAGAAGACGGCACTAATTTCTGGATAGGAACTGAAAGTGGAGTGTATCTATTTGATGTTAAGGACTCTAGTTTTAAAGGGCTGGATCAGTTAATCAGAGACTTGCCTGAAGAGACTAAAGACGTCGTATTGAGTTTGCAGCTCGATCAGTTTCAGCGACTATGGATTGGCACTTTTGGTAATGGTTTGATCGTGGTCGACCCGATCAGGCAGAGTACAGCAGTACTGAATAGTGCAACTTCGGGATTGCATGATAGTGTTTATAGCATGGAGATGGATCCAGATAATTATATCTGGCTTGGGACTGGTCGTGGTTTATTTAGGGTATCGCCTAATGATTTAACGTTAACCCAATTTACTCTAGCTGAAGACCAACCGATTCTTGAGTTTAATACTGGCTCAAGCACTTATGACCGGCATGGAAACCTCTATTTTGGGGGGATCAATGGGATCATTAATTTTCGGGCTCAGGCGTATCAACCTGATTTGGCTCCTCCAACGCCAGTCGTTACGGAGATTTTAATTAATAATAATCCTATTGTGGTGGCGGATGAACGGAAAAAGCGGCTTAATAAGCCAGCCAATTTAGCTGAAAAAGTGACCTTCTTCCCAGAGGATACCAGTATCAGTTTTGAGTTTTCAGGCCTGAATTATGCTGACCCAAAGAGCAATCGCTACCGCTATATGCTCGAAGGGTATGATAGTAAGTGGGTGGAGACAGACTCTAAAAGCCGGCGCGTGACCTATACCAATCTGCATCCGGGTGATTATCGCTTTCTGGTCATGGCCTCAAATAAAGACGGTGTCTGGAGTGATGTCCCTGCAGAATTACAGGTTTATGTAAAAACCTCTGGTTGGTTAACACCGTCTGCCTTCACATTGTATGGTTTTGTCTTTGGCCTGATCATTCTGGCTTTTTCTTATTTAATTTGGGCTCGAATGCGTGAACGCAGAACGGCTGCTTTACAGTTAGCTCAAAGCGAGGAACGTTTAAAGTTATCGCTGTGGGGAAGCGGTGATGAATTATGGGATTGGCAGATTCCATCGGGTGCTTTGCATCTATCTAACGAGTGGCCCTATGACTTTCCCAGAGACGGCATTCGTAGTGGTTACTCAATGACCAATTCGAACATCCATCAGAATGATTTACCCTATGTTCGCCAGGCATTGAATTCGCATTTAAGCGACAAATCGCTGCACTATGAAAGCACATACCGAATCAGTGATGGGCAGGGGGCATGGATATGGGTGCTAGATCGCGGCAAGGTAGTCAGTCGTGATGCTAATCAAAAGCCTTTGCGTATGGCCGGAACTCTAAAAAATATCACTGAGCTGAAAAATACCGAACAACAGCTGACGATGATCGTGAAATCCTTTGATAATATTTCCGATGGCGTCTGGATTTTGGATGAGCACTTCCACTACATTGCAGTTAATAAGGCATTTACTAAAATTACCGGTTTTGAAGAGACTGATGTTTTGGGCAAACTCATGAAAGTAAGTTCATTACACCAGATAACCGATGGAGAATTTAAAGAGTTACGTGCGGAGTTAGCCAATAGAGGGTTTTGGTACGGAGAATTAATTGCTAAACGAAAAGATGGCAGCACCTACCCGATTGAGATCAATATTGATGTAGTGCGTGATAGCGATGGTGAAATCATTAACTATGTGGGCGTATTTTCTGATATAACCTTCCGCAAACAGGCGGAGCGTGAGTTACGTCGATTAGCAACCGTCGATCAATTAACTGATCTTAAGAATCGAACCAGTTTCCGTAATCATTTTGAGCACTTAATCAGTCATTCAGGGCGAGGCGACCAGCACGCTTTGCTGTTTATCGATCTGGATAACTTCAAACGTATTAATGACTCATTGGGACATGGTATTGGGGATGAACTGCTGATCTATGTGGCAAAGATTTTGCAGGAAATTGTCAGTGAAGAGCACGGAATGGTCGCTCGTTTGGGCGGCGATGAGTTTACTGTACTGTTGCAAGAGGTAGATACCTGGAATAAACCGGCTAAAATTGCGCAGTCGATTTTAGATGAATTTGCAAAGCCTTTGACACTTTCTACGGCAGATGTTGTGGTTTCGCCCAGTATCGGCATTGTGATGTATCCCGAAAATGGCACCTCTGCCGAAGAGTTGCTGAAAAACGCCGACACAGCCATGTATTACGCTAAGAAAAAAGGCAAAAACACCTACCAGTTCTATACCCGTCAGATGAATGAACAAGCCAAGCTGCGAATAACACTAGAAGGTGAGTTACGACAAGCTATCGAAAAAGATGAATTTGTGATGTTCTATCAGCCGAAAGTAAGTCTGCAGACCGGCAAGATTACCGGCATGGAAGCGTTGGTGCGTTGGCGTAATCCGCGACGCGGACTGGTCCTGCCCGGCGAGTTTATTTCATTGGCAGAAGAGGCTGGATTTATCATTCCGATAAGTCAGCGGGTGATTGAAAAAACCTGCCTGCAAATCCGTGACTGGCAAAATCGTGGTATTTTCCACGGCAAAGTGGCGGTTAACCTGTCTGCCGTCCAGTTCTATCATGAAAACTTGTGGGAAACGGTCAAAAATGCACTGCATTTGGCTAAAATCGAGCCGGATGCTTTGGAATTTGAAATCACCGAAGGAATGGTGATGGAAGATTTAGCTCAGTCTTTGCAGCAGATGCGTACCTTGCGTGAGATGGGGATTAGCCTGGCGCTGGATGATTTTGGGGTAGGCTATTCCTCTCTCGGCAACTTGAAGGATTTCCCAATTGACACTCTGAAGATTGACCGAACCTTTGTCTGGGATCTGGAAGACTCTGATCGGGATCGCAATCTGGTGGCTTCGATAGTGACGCTGGCTCATAATCTCGATATTAAGGTGGTAGCAGAAGGGGTGGAAAATCGTAATCAGGTGGACGCGTTGCGCGAAATGGGCTGTGAAGAAATTCAAGGCTTCATCTTCAGTCGCCCAGTTCCGCCTTGGGATATTGAAACTATGCTGAATATTAAGGACTTTGATCTGGACCAATTTATTAGTCAGAACGAATCGGACTAATTCTACTAATCTAAAACTGGAATTTGCATAAATTTGGCCACAATGCCCGAATTTATTGCCTTACAAAGGAAAAAACTGAGTAAAAAACAGGCAAATCATTTGATTGGTCAGGGCGGGTCTGCGACAATATCCGCCCTAAAAAATGCTGCCCTTTGAGGAGACCTCATGTCACTGTCAGGTAACGACATGCTTACCCGTTTTCAACTTGCTAACGCCATCCGCGCATTGAGTATGGATGCGGTGCAAAAAGCCAAATCCGGTCACCCTGGAGCGCCGATGGGTATGGCTGATATCGCTGAAGTTCTTTGGAATGATTATCTGACCCATAACCCGGCAAACCCAGACTGGGTTAATCGTGACCGCTTTGTGATGTCAAATGGCCACGGCTCCATGCTAATCTATTCGTTACTGCATCTCACAGGCTATGACCTATCGATTGATGATCTGAAGAACTTCCGCCAATTGCATTCAAAAACACCTGGTCACCCAGAATTCGGTTATACCCCTGGCGTGGAAACCACTACTGGCCCATTAGGACAAGGTATTGCCAATGCGGTGGGTTTTGCGATTGCCGAAAAGAAGCTGGCAGCAGAATTCAATAAACCTGACCACGACATTATCGACCATTTCACTTATGTGTTCATGGGTGATGGTTGCATGATGGAAGGCATTTCTCATGAAGTCTGTTCATTAGCGGGCACTTTAGGTCTTGGCAAGTTAATCGCTTTCTATGATGACAACGGCATCTCAATTGATGGTGAAGTGGATGGCTGGTTCTCTGACGATACGCCAAAGCGCTTCGAAGCTTATGGCTGGCAGGTGATTCCAGCGGTAGATGGTCATGATCCAGAGGCTATCAAGGCAGCCATCGAAGAAGCACGTGCGGATAGCGAGCGTCCAACCCTGATTTGCTGCAAAACCATCATTGGTTTCGGCTCGCCTAACAAGCAAGGCAAAGAAGAGTGTCACGGAGCGCCACTAGGTGATGATGAAATTGAGCTGGCACGTAAGCAGCTAAACTGGCCGCACCCAGCATTTGAAGTTCCAGAAAGCATTCAAGATCAATGGAACGCACGCCAAGTTGGTCAGCAGCAGGAAGCTGACTGGAATAAGAAATTTATTGCTTACAAAGAAGCGTTTCCAGAGTTAGGCAGTGAGCTTGAGCGTCGTTTAAGTCGCCGCCTACCTGAAGACTTTGCCGATCAGGCTCAGGCCTATATTGCTAAGCTGCAAGAAGAAGGCCCGGTAGTTGCTTCACGTAAAGCCTCACAAATGGCAATCAACGCCTATGCACCATTATTGCCTGAGTTAGTTGGCGGTTCTGCCGACTTGGCAGGTTCTAACCTGACCATTCACAGCCACTCCAAAGGCATTGAAGCGAAAGACGCCAGTGGTAACTATGTGTATTACGGTGTGCGTGAGTTTGGTATGTGCGCCATCATGAATGGTATGGCCATACATGGCGGTTTGATGCCTTATGGTGGCACCTTCCTGATTTTTATGGAATACGCGCGCAATGCTCTTCGTATGGCAGCGCTTATGAAGCAGCAGGCGATTTATGTATTCACTCACGACTCTATCGGCCTCGGTGAAGATGGCCCGACCCATCAGCCTATCGAGCAGTTAGCAAATTTACGCACGACGCCGAACATGTCGGTATGGCGTCCATGCGATGCAGTGGAAACTGCAGTAGCCTGGAAAGCGGCTATTGAACGTCGCAATGGCCCAACAGCATTGAGTCTGAGCCGTCAGAACCTTCAGCATCAGCAGCGTGATAGCGAGCAATTAGCGAGTGTTGAGCGTGGCGGTTACATCCTGGTGGATAGTGCGGACAAACCAGAATTGATTTTCATTGCCACTGGTTCCGAAGTGGAGCTGGCGGTTCAGGCAGCAAAAACATTGAGCGACAAAGGCAAGCAGGTACGCGTGGTGTCCATGCCATCAACCGATGTCTTTGAAGCACAGGATGCCAGCTATAAAGAAGCGGTATTGCCAAGCGATGTACCCAGTCGAGTTGCCATCGAAGCGAGTATTGCAGATTACTGGTACAAGTACGTTGGCCTTGATGGTCGCATCGTTGGCATGACCAGCTTTGGCGAGTCAGCCCCTGCCGGTGACCTATTCAAACATTTTGGATTTACAGTGGATAATGTGGTTGCTGTAGCCGAAGAAATTTTAGATTAAACGCGTGAGTAATTTTTGGAGACAAAGATGACAGTTAAAGTTGCAATTAATGGTTATGGACGTATTGGACGTACCGCCCTTCGAGCGATTTACGAACACGGTTATCGTGATCGCATTCAAGTAGTTGCTATCAACTCTTCACACCCAGCGGAAACCACCGTTCATTTAACGAAGTATGATACTACTCACGGTCGTTTTAATGCCGACGTTTCTACCGACGGCGAATACATGATCGTTAATGGCGATAAAATTAAATTGTATGCCGAGCGTAACCCAGAGCTCATTCCTTGGGGTGAGCAGGACGTGGACGTTGTTTTTGAATGTACGGGCGTGTTCAAAGATCAGGCCGGCGCATCCAAGCACTTCAAAGGCGGCGCGAAGAAAGTTCTTATCTCAGCACCAGGTGCTGCAGATGTGGATGCTACGGTTGTATTTGGTGTTAATGATGACATTCTTAAGCCAGAACACCGCGTGGTCTCGAATGCTTCTTGTACGACAAACTGCCTGGCACCATTGGCAAAAGTCTTAAATGACACCATTGGTATCAAGAAAGGTTTGGTTAACACCATTCATGCTTACACCAACGATCAACGCCTGATAGATAATCAGCATTCAGACTTGCGTCGTGCGCGTGCTGCAGCACAAAGCATCATCCCAACTAAAACCGGTGCTGCTAAAGCAGTAGGTTTAGTACTTCCAGAATTGAACGGCAAGCTTGATGGTTTCGCTATGCGCGTGCCAACCATCAACGTTTCTTGTGTTGACCTGACTTTTGAAGCTGGTCGCGACACTACAGCCGAAGAAATTAATGAAATCGTTAAGAAAGCAGCAGACGGTCACGTACTGTGCTACAACGACGAACCATTGGTTTCGGTAGACTTCAACCACAGCCCAGCATCATCAACATTCGATGCCGGTCTGACTCGCGTACAAGACGGTAACTTCGTGAAAGTTGTGACCTGGTACGATAATGAGTGGGGTTTCTCGAACAGAATGTTGGATGTTGCCATCAAGATGATGAGCGTCTAAGCAGTCTTTTTGTTTTTATGCTTTGTTGCCTGTCATTTTTATCGTGATTATGTACTTTAGTACACCGCACACTCTAAAAATGACAGGCGCCTCGCCTAAAATCAAAAATCCTAGCTTAGATTAGTAGTCTTTTTGTCGTAATACTCGAATCTAAGCTATCCAGAGTACTAATTCTGGAAGGTATTATCTTTTGTAGGGTGCGTCGTGACGCACCGTTTGTGTTTTTAAAGGCTGGGAACCATTACCCAGATAACCAATTTACCATGAATGGTTTAAGACTATGAATGTGTTGAAAATGTCTGATCTGGATCTTCAGGGAAAGCGCGTTTTAATTCGTGAAGATCTCAATGTGCCGGTGAAAGACGGCAAAATTTCCAGCGATGTTCGCATTCAGGCGGCATTGCCGACCATTAAGCTGGCTTTGGAAAAAGGCGCTAAACTGATGGTGATGTCGCACCGTGGTCGTCCGACTGAAGGTGTGCTGACTAAAAACGATTCTATGCAAATCGTGGCGGATTATTTAAACGATGTTTTGGATGTTCCGGTGCGTTTGGTGACTGAATATTTAAATGGCGTGGAAGTTAACCAGGGCGAAGTGGTTTTATTCGAGAACGTTCGTTGTAACGTTGGCGAAAAAGCCAATGATGATCGCCTTGCAAAAATGTACGCTGAGTTATGTGATGTGTTTGTTCATGATGCATTCGGTACTGCGCATCGTGCGCAGGCCTCCACTCATGGCGTTGCTAAGTTTGCCCCTGTTGCCTGCGCAGGCCCATTGTTGGCCGGTGAGCTGGAAGCTTTAGGCAAAGCATTGGATAATCCGGCACGTCCTATGGTGGCGATTGTGGGTGGCTCTAAAGTTTCGACAAAGTTGACAGTTTTAGACTCGCTATCGCACATTGTTGATCAATTGATTGTCGGTGGCGGTATTGCCAATACTTTTATCGCTGCGACAGGCCACCCAGTGGGCAAGTCTTTGTACGAAGAAGACTTGATGCCGGAAGCTAAGCGTTTAATCGAACAGGCCCAATCGAAAGGTGGCGACATTCCGGTGCCGGTTGATGTGGTAACCGGTAAAGAGTTCGCAGAATCGGCAGCCGCGGAGACTAAGTCAGTTAATGATGTGGCAGAAGATGATATGATTTTCGATATTGGCCCACAGTCAGCCGAACATCTTGCCAAGATTCTAAAAGCAGCCAAAACTATCGTCTGGAATGGTCCAGTAGGTGTTTTCGAATTTGACCAGTTTGGTCACGGCACGGAAGTGATTGCTAAAGCAATTGCTGATAGTAATGCTTTCTCAATTGCGGGTGGTGGTGACACCATAGCGGCGGTTGATAAGTACGGCATTGCGGATAAGGTTTCATACATTTCAACTGGTGGTGGTGCTTTCCTTGAGTTCCTGGAAGGCAAAGAATTACCGGCAGTGGCAATCTTAGAAGAGCGAGCGAAAGGCTAGCTTTAAAAGACTGTCGAACAGGATCAAAGTTAAGGGGAAAGAAAATGGCTTTAATTACACTTCGCCAATTACTCGATCATGCAGCAGAGCATGATTATGGTATTCCGGCATTTAACGTAAACAACCTTGAACAGATGCGTGCTGTTATGCAGGCAGCGGATGAAACTGACAGTCCAGTGATCATTCAGGCTTCTGCGGGTGCTCGTAAATACGCGGGATCAAACTTCCTGCGCCACCTGATTTTGGCAGCAACCGAAGAGTTCCCGCATATCCCAATCTGTATGCACCAGGATCACGGTTCGTCACCAGCAGTGTGTCAGCAGTCAATCCAGCTTGGCTTCTCGTCAGTAATGATGGATGGCTCTTTGGAAGAAGACATGAAGACACCAGCGAGCTATGAGTACAACGTTCGCGTGACTAAATTAGCTACAGAAATGGCTCATGCTTGTGGTGTTTCTGTGGAAGGTGAGCTAGGTTGCCTGGGTTCACTTGAAACGGGCATGGCTGGTGAAGAAGACGGTTCAGGCGCAGAAGGCGTATTAAGTCATGACCAGCTATTAACCGATCCGGAAGAAGCAGCCCAATTTGTTAAAGATACAAAAGTGGATGCCCTGGCAATTGCTATCGGTACTTCACACGGTGCCTATAAATTTACCCGTCCACCAACAGGCGATGTTTTGGCAATTGAGCGCATTAAAGCCATTCATGAGCGGATTCCAGATACACACCTTGTCATGCACGGTTCTTCATCAGTGCCACAAGACTGGTTAGCGACCATCAATGAATACGGTGGTGACCTGGGTGAAACCTATGGTGTGCCGGTAGAAGAAATTCAGGAAGGCATCAAACATGGCGTTCGTAAAGTCAACATTGATACTGACTTACGATTAGCAGCAACAGGTGCGGTGCGCAAATTCTTGAAGCACAATCCCAAAGAATTTGATCCTCGTAAATATAACAAAGCAGCGCAAGACGCGATGCAGGCAATCTGTAAAGCACGTTATGAAGCATTTGGCACTGCCGGTAACGCTGGCAAAATCAAGGCTATCAATATGGAACAGATGGCGCTTGATTACAAAGCCGGAAAGCTTGATCCTCGCGTTAAGTAATTCCATAGTAAATAAAAAGGCCAGCATTTGCTGGCCTTTTTTATGGTTGAAAACTAAAGTTAATAGAGTACCCGCGCACGAATAGTCCCGTCAATTTCGCGCATTTTCTCCAGTGCGAAATGGCTTGATCCTTTATCTATATCTGTGACTACGTAGCCTATATCACCTTGGGTTTGCAGGTATTGTGCAGAGATATTGATATTGTTATGCGACAAGATCTGGTTGATCTGCGACAGGATGCCGGGTTTGTTGTAGTGAATGTGTAAAACACGGTGGGTATTAACGTGTTCCGGCAAAGCAACTTGTGGGAAATTGACTGCTGAAACAGTCGAACCATTGTTGCTATATTTAATCATCTTTTCAGTCACTTCAATCGCGATATTTTCCTGCGCTTCCAGTGTTGAGCCACCGATATGCGGTGTTAATATGACATTGTCGAATTCGCGTAATGGTGACAGGAATTCTTCGGTATTGGATTTAGGTTCAGTCGGAAAGACGTCGATTGCAGCACCGAGTAGATGCTCTGTTCGTAAAGCTTCTGCCAACGCATTAATGTCCACTACGGTACCGCGTGAGGCATTGATTAAAATACTGCCAGGCTTCATGGCTACTAATTGTGCTTTGCCCATCATGCCTTTGGTTTGTGGCGTTTCTGGGACATGCAAAGTCACCACATCGGATTCAGCTAAAAGCTGGTCCAGGTCAGCAACCTGGCTGGCATTTCCAAGCGTTAACTTGGTTTCGATATCATAGAACTTAACCTGCATGCCAATTCCTTCAGCGAGAATGCCAAGCTGAGTACCGATATGACCGTAGCCTATAATCCCAAGGGTTTTACCGCGAGCTTCATTAGAGTTCTGAGCGGTTTTAAGCCATTGACCACGATGAGCTGCGGCATTTTTAGCAGGAATGCCACGTAGCAACATGATGATTTCACCCAGAACCAGCTCTGCTACACTGCGTGTGTTGGAATAAGGCGCATTAAAAACTGGAATGCCTTTATGTTGGGCGGCATTAAGATTGACTTGATTGGTGCCAATACAAAAACAACCAATAGCGACCAGTTTATTAGCTGTAGCCAGTACTTCTGGGGTAATTTGAGATCGTGAGCGAATACCCAGGAAATGACAATCTTGCAGTGCGTTTTTCAGTTCTGAGGCAGATAGCGCAGTTTTCAGGCTTTCTACCTGACCATAGCCATCTTGTCTGAACAATTGTTCTGCTTTAGGGTGGACTCCTTCGAGGAGTAGAACTTTTAGTTGTTGTTTATCGAATGATGTATTGGCCATCTTGAGTGATTCAGCGGTAAATAAGCAACGAAAGTCTATTAAAACAGATCCGATCAGCTTGTAAAAGTGGCTAATAGTTATTCGCTATAAATAACGGTCATAAGTGCAAAATAGGTGTCTAACAGAAGCATCTTTGCTACAATCTGCCGCCTTGTCGCAGTGGTGCGGCACTCTTGCACGATATAACGCATGATAGCAGAGCGTTACTATGGGCATAAGATTTAAGGAGACTTGCCGAGATGGCATACCAGACTAACATCGATAAAATGATAGGCTTGCTTAGCGAGACCTTATCGATTGATGCCGATCAGCTATCGGCTGACACTTTGTTGCTGGGCAATTTGCCAGAATTTGATTCGATGGCAATTGTTTCTATCCTGATGCAGATTGAAGACACCTTTGCTATCGAAATTTCGGATGATGAGCTGACGGGTGAGGTTTTTGAATCAGTCACAACCTTGACCGAGTTTGTGGAAGTGCAACAAGCAGCGACAGCTATATAGTCATATTTTATAGATAATTGATTTTTAAGGCCGAAAAGTAGCTTTTTCGGCCTTTTTCTTTTATAACAGCCCATAGACTCCAAACAAATACAGTAAGCAGGGAAATGGCCGCATTTATCGCCTGCATTGTTTTAGCAGGCCTGTTGTTCATGACTGTTCTATTCCGCTGGCGTGGAACAACGCTCGGCTGGCCGATCCTGCTGCTAGCGCTGACCTTTATTGGCTGGAGTGTTCTAAATCTTGTCGATACTGGCTTTGAACTCAATTACTGGATGATTGAATGGACGCGCTTGCTTGGCACTTATGTCGCGCTGGCTTTTTTCCTCTCCTATTTTTCGACTCACCATAAGCTATTAAACTTCACCATCTTGCTGTCCTTTGTTGGCTGGATTGTTTTTATAACGATCTATACTGATGATATGAAGCGAGTCATTAATCCGGCTATTGCAGGCTTTATTCTGCTGATGATGATGCAAATGATGGAGCGGGCGGGCAATGAGTTTGCAGAAACGCTAAGGGCAGAAATTTCAACCTTGGGCGGTGCATTGAGCATTGTGTTGATCTGGGATTTGCTGTCGATGTTGGTGCTAATGCTAAATTTGAACGCGGATGCGGAAGGGCTGGATGTATCGCGCGCCATTATTGGCAGTATCGCCTTGGCCTTTGGCTTGGTACACATTCAACGGATAGACCAATCGCGTCTGGATCTGGAAAATATTCAGCAAACTTACCGTCCACACAGCAGCCTAAATATCTTTGCAATTTTATGCTGGCTGGCAGTAGTGGGTTATATGCTAATCGGTGTGGCTTGGCAAAAACCGCTGTTTGGCTCGCTGGTTTTGGCAGCTTCAATGCTTATTTTTGTTTGGTTGGCTTACAAGAAAAAATTGTTCAGCCAACTTAAAATCATGTTTACCAAGCTGTTTGCAAGCTATAAGTACGATTATCGTGAAAGTTGGTTGGGCTTTAATCGAGCATTGGATGAAGCTAATGTGCAAGGAGACTTTTATCAACTATCCATTAAAGCTTTGGCTAATATTATTAGCAGCCCAGCGGGCAAGTTGTGGAATAGACGTGGTGACTTATTCATTTATACAGACAACTGGCAGTCTCCGCTAAGCTCACCTATGAATGGCGAATTGGCTTATCAGCTACCAATAGAACTAATTGATTTTATTGAACGCACCAACTGGGTAGTTGATATAAAAGAGTATCAAAATAATCAAAACGTCTATCAAGGGTTAAGGATTAATGCCAGCTCACCGTTGTTCCAGCAACATCAAATTTTTATTCCTCTGCGGCGCGGAGAGGAGCTTGTGGCAGTTGTGGGCTTACGTAGCAGCTACTCAAAGCCAAGCTTGAACTGGGAAGATCATGATTTACTCAAGGCTGCAGGCCAACAGATGGCAAGCTACCTGGCGCTCTTTGAAGCGACTACGCAGATTTATGAGCAAGAACAATTCGATGCTTTTAATCGCTTATCAGCTTTTGTGGTGCATGATTTAAAGAACGTTACGGCCCAGTTAGAGCTTATCACTCATAATGCCCATCGTTATCGTGATAATCCGGAGTTTGTGAATGATACATTTGAAACAGTGGCTAGCGCGACGCAGCGTTTGAACAAAATGCTAGAGCAGTTACAACGTAAACAGCTGCCGAAAAAAGAAATTTTGCAGGCTTACATCCCAGATGTTTTTGCTAAGTTCAAAGAAAACGCAAATCGCCTTAATTTGATTGGTGCAATCCCTGAATTAGAAGTATATGCCAATCAGGAGCAGCTTATAAATATTATTCAGCATCTGCACCAGAACGCGATTGATGCCAGTAAGGAGAATGATAGAATTCACCATCGCTTTGACCTGCTTGGCCAAGAGCTGCACTGGCATATCGTCGACAAAGGTAAAGGCATGGACGCTGACTTCGTACGCAAACAATTGTTCAAACCTTTTGCCACAACTAAAGGTAATGCGGGCATGGGGATAGGGGTTTATCAATGCCGCTATTTGCTCCAAAGCTTTGGTGGTGATTTAATAATACAAAGTGAACTAGGGAAAGGAACACGCTGCATTGTGATTTTGCAGACGTTGGCGCCCGGTGATTAACAATAAAGAGGACAGGATGGCACAATCAAATAAACCCGACTTATTAATTATTGAGGATGACAAAGGGCTACAGAAGCAGCTCAAGTGGTCATTCGATCAGTATAACGTGATTCTTGCCGAAGACCGTGATAGTGCTTTGGTTGAGCTTAGACGTTATCAGCCGCAGGTTATTACTCTAGACCTGGGTTTACCGCCTGATCCTGCGAATGCTAGCGTTGGCCTTGAGTTACTGGAAGAAGTCCTGTCTCTATCGCCGACCAGTAAAGTGATTGTTGTAACGGGCAATGACCAGCGAGAAATTGCCATGCAGGCAGTCAATGCAGGTGCTTATGATTATTATCAGAAGCCAATTCAGCCTGAAGAACTGACGTTAATCATCAAGCGTGCCTTTGAGTTGGCAAAATTAGAAGATGAGAATCGCCGCCATTTCCTACAACAAAAAGAAAGTTTCCATGGCATTATTGCGACTAGCCCGGAAATGATGGCTGTCTGTCAAAAAATCGAGAAAGTTGCACCCACCGATGTGAGTGTCTTATTGCTGGGTGACAGCGGAACTGGTAAAGAGTTGTTAGCTAGGGCGGTTCACGATATCAGTCCGCGCCGTAGTAAAAGTATGGTCGCCATCAATTGCGCAGCCATTCCCGATAATTTATTAGAAAGCGAGCTGTTTGGATACGAAGCAGGTGCATTTACCGGAGCCAATAAAACCACTATCGGCAAGATCGAATACGCCAATGGCGGAACCTTATTCCTCGATGAAATTGGCGATATGCCAATGGCTTTGCAAGCAAAACTGCTACGTTTCCTGCAAGAGCGAGTCGTTGAGCGTGTCGGAGGACGTGAGTCAATTCTGGTTGATGTCCGGATCGTTGCTGCTACTCATCAATCGCTTGAAGATCTGGTTAACGAAGGCAAATTTCGTGAAGACCTCTACTATAGACTTAGTGAAGTGGTACTGGAAATCCCTGCACTGGCAAAACGAAATGGTGATGTGGTATTAATTGCACGTGCATTGTTGGAAAAATTTAATCGCCAGTATTCCCGCAATATACGAGGCTTTTCTAAAGACGCAGTACAGGCAATGGAAGCTTATGCCTGGCCAGGTAATGTTCGTGAACTGGAAAATAAAATTAAAAGCGCCGTTGTGATGTCCGACAGCAACCAGATCACCGCAAAAGATTTGCAGATTGATGAAGCGCAACTGCGCGAAATGCCATTGAACCTACGTCAGGTCAGAGAAGCGGCTGAAACCCGCGCCATCCAGCGCGCCATCGTACTATCCGACGGCAATATTTCCCAGGCCGCAAAACTGCTAGGCCTGACCAGACCAACCCTCTACAGCTTAATGGATAAGTACAGTATCAGTAGTTGAGGACTAAGTTGGTTAACAAAAAATTATTGATAACTCGGTTGTCTGGAACTAATAGTTAGACAATACCGGCTTGCTCCAATTACCCCTTAGAGTTAGCCGAGTGAAGAGAAGTTATAGCGTAAATTGGGAAGTGACCGAAGGAAATCCCTTTAGGGAGATGGCCAATTTAGCCACTTCGAAACAGGACGTTTCGTATTGGCGGCGCGTTTCAACTTTGATGAGCGAGGGTAGCCCGAAGGGCCTAACGAGGGTCTGCCCCATCGGGTACTGGGGTGTCATTCTTTTGCCTAGCCTTTTAACTCAATTAAGACAAATTTGTCTGGAACAAATTTGAACAGCGTCGATATTCGACGCTGGCTTTAGCGAAATACAGGATGTATTTCGTAAAAGTAGGTCGCCTAAAGGCGAAAAGTTTGAAATTAAGAAGCTATAAACTGACTCACCAACTGCCCAATACTCCCAGCCAACAATATTATTAAGCCAACTATCGCCATACCTAATAGTTGCTTTTGCTTGCTTTCTGTAACACCGCGCACTTCACTGTTAAGTTTGCGTAGCTTTCTTAAATAATCTAAACGCATGGCATTTTGTGCGGGTCTTTGACGATCCCGGTTTTCGAAAACTTCCGCTAGATACACTTCATAACGTGAGCATTCTGTCAGCTTGTTAAATCCTTGAATTAATTTATAAGAAAGCCAAATTAACATACAGAGGGCAAATACAATGACGATCAGAGAAAGCACTGCGAGATTCGACAGTTGCAGCAGCTCTTGCCAGCCAGCAACAGATCCTGCAAGAGCCCAAAGACAACCTAATAGGTATAGCGGAAATATTAGCAGCCAGAACCATGGCTTAAATTTAGATTGGGTCAGTTGCTGTGGGGGATTCTGAATATCGTCGTACATTGAGCTTATAAGGCAAATTCGTAAGGAAAGCAATTTTACCCATATTAAGCCCAAGGTTCTGAGAGTTCAGTCAAAAGTAGGTCGCCTAAAGGCGAAAAGTCCCAACCTTATCGTGTCTTCGTTTCAACTTTGCCGTCTTTACCAAGCAACAAAACGTCAGCAGCTCTTTCAGCAAACAGTCCATTGGTCACAACACCAACGATGTTATTCAATATGCGCTCAAGCTTGATGGGCTCATTGATAACGAGGCCATGGACATCAAGAATGACGTTGCCGTTGTCAGTGACAAAACCTGTGCGGTAAACCGGATCGCCACCTAGCTTAACAATTTGGCGAGCGACGTAGCTACGCGCCATGGGGATGACTTCAATCGGTAACGGGAATTCACCCAGACGACGCACTAATTTGGATTCATCGGCGATACAGACAAACTGATCGGCTGCTGCTGCAATAATTTTTTCACGAGTCAGAGCGCCACCGCCACCTTTAATGAGTTCTAACAGATGATTCGATTCATCTGCGCCATCAACGTAGACTGGGAGCTTGCCCACTTCGTTGAGTTCGAAAACTTCAATACCGTGTTGTTTCAAACGTTCTGTTGATGCTTCAGAGCTGGATACGGCACCTTTGATTTTGTGCTTGATGGTGGCAAGTGCGTCAATGAAGTAATTGACGGTTGAGCCTGTGCCCACGCCAACAATCGAGTCTTCAACCACATACTCTAGCGCGGCTTCACCAACGAGTTTCTTTAATTCGTCCTGTGTCATACTGGCTCCTATTGCTTTTCGATACTTAAGATAAAGTCCCATTCTTCCTTGGTGACCGGCATGATTGAAAGACGATTGCCTTTCTGTACCAGCTTCATGTCAGCAAGTTCAGTGTACTGTTTAAGCTCATCTAATGGTATTTCCCGCTTCAAGTCACGTACATGCTTAACGTCTACCATATACCAGCGCGGATTGTCTGGGTTACTCTTGGGATCATAGTATTTCTGGTCTGGGTCAAAAGCCGTATGGTCAACATAACCTTCTTTAACCACTTCCATGATACCAACAATGGCTGGAGGTTTGCAGTTTGAATGATAGAAGAAGACTTTATCGCCCTTTTTCATTTCATCACGCATCATGTTGCGTGCCTGATAGTTGCGAACGCCATCCCAGTGGTCAGTTTTACTTGGCAGGGCTTTGAGGTGTTCAATACCGAAAACGTCCGGCTCAGACTTCATTAACCAATAGTTCATAGTGCTCTAGGCTTGTTGGTGACTAAAGCGCAAAGTATAAAGCATGAGCTATAAAATTGTTAGTTATGGCTTGGGGCTTGGGGTTGGTTTTGTGGGAATTTTTGGTTTGCGGTCAAACAGGCGATAGTTGCTGGGGGTGATGACGGCGTCCATCTGGATATCCCATTTTTCCTGTGGGATATCGCGTACCTGTTGCAGGTTGTAGGCAAGGCCGATGAGTTTGGGTTGTTCATGTTTGGGGATATTAGCTAGAACGGTGTCGTAGTAGCCGCCACCCATGCCAAGCCGATTACCTTTGAGATCAAATGCAACTAGTGGCATAAAGATGATATCCAGCTCACTGGGGCGAACGGCTTTGCTGATAGGTGAAGTAGGTTCGAGGATACCAAAGGCCCCTTCTTTGACAGACTCTTTGCCGGTATAGGGTAAAAACCACATGCCACGTTTCTTATTCGGATAGATCTTGGGGACGTAGCATTTTTTACCTAGCTTGAGGGCATATTCGATCATTGGTAAACAGCTGACTTCGCCACGAGTTGGCAGGTAAAAAGCTATGGTATTGTGATCTTCAATGAGTTTGGCCTGTGAGGCGTGGCCGAGAAGTGCTAGAGCAGCGCGCTCCATAAAGGGTTTGGTCAGCGTCAAGCGTTCATGCTTAATTCTGGTTCGTAAATAATGTTTTTGAGCGACTGCTTCGTTCATTACGTCTAAAATTAAAACCCCGGACTGCCGTTGTAGGTAATAGCCCATGAACCCAAAGGTTCAGGGGGGAGTCCATGTAGAAGATCAGGCTTTCCGGTCGAAACGGACTTGCGCAACACTTCCATTGAGGAGTCCCAAGTAAAGTATTATCGGCTCGAGGACGGTCGCTACTGACGAACAGTCCAGGATGAGCCATTGTAACACACCCCTAATGTAATGTTTCAAGTTAAGCTTGGGTCCTTCCGGGTGTCAGTCTGCGAGAAAAGCGCTAACTGTCAGATATTTTTAACAAAAGTTAAAAGGAATATTTTTGCTATCCTGCTCGTGTACAACTTGTTTTTATCGTTATATTAAGAGTTTGTAAGTTCTATTTGTTCGCTGTGCTTTAAAGCCTGGTCAATTTTTTGACTCATATGGTTAAGCCTTTGTTCGATATCCTGTGCTTCATCACCATCTAGTGCTGGCGTATTGATCAGCTCATAGCTTAAGTTCAAAGCGGCCATAACGGCGATTCGTTCGAGACCTAGAACTTTGCCAGCTTCTCGAATTTCTTTCATGCGCTTATCCAGAAAACTCGCCGCCTGTAAAAGCTTCTGATGTTCGCTTTCAGGACTAGCGACCTGGAACTCTTTGCCCAAGATCGTAATGTTGATGGGTGTAGCTTTTGGTTTTGCCATATATTTATAAAAACCCTAGATGCAGCTTACATCGACTTTAGTCGAGAGATCATAATATCAATCTGCTTGCGTGCAGTTTCATTTTTGCCGTGCAGACGATCGCGCTCATTACGCAACTCATTGATTTGTTGTCGTAACTGATTATTCTCAAGATTGATCTTTTCGAAGCGCGCTAACAAGGCGTTGATCTTATCTTCTAGTTTCTCTAATTGACCTTGTGTCATAGTGAGTTACCCGATTTTGTTAAAGCACACTATAAAGTCAAGCAGGTTTTTGGTCAATGTTTAATCAGCTCGACCTGTGATGCCGCTACCATCTTTTTACTCAATAAATGCAGGGCAAGAGTGTTGGGTTTTAACCGTATAGCGGGTTAAACTATGGGCCTGCGACTGAAATTACAAGATGAAAAGCGTTTAACTTAATGAATTATTTACAAATTAATGAATTTTGCCGGAGTTTTTTGCCGGATTTGTCTGGTGCCGAATTAGCCGGGATGTTGCATGGCCTGGTCGGTCATGGTTTTGTGCCGGAAGCTGGGCGTTGGCCACAGCAAATGAGTGATTTTTTAGCTAACGGCGAACCGCTGGGGAAGCAGGCTGAAGATGATCTTGAACAAATTATTGCCTTTACTCAGAAAGATTATCAGCCAGAGTCCTTTACTATCGAGCTGTTAATTCCCGAAGACGATAGTCCTATAGACCAACGAGCCCAGGCATTGGGTGAGTGGTGCCAGGGCTATTTGACCGGCTACGGCTTAATAAAACAGGAAAAAGAGTTGGACGATGCTGCGCAAGAAGCGCTGCGAGATATGAGTGAAATAGCCAAAATTGATTTCTCCATCGAGGATGATAATTCAGAAGAACTGGAGTCTGCCTTTATGACCATATCCGAGCACGTGAAAATGTCGGCGCAGATTATTTTTCAGTCTAATAAAGCAGTGCCTATGGCACCCCAAAATAAGAAAATTCATTAGTTTCATTAGATAATTGTTTATACAGGATACTTGATGCAAGTAATCAATTTTGCCGCGCGCCGAAAAAAACTAATGCAATGGATGGGGCCTAACTCTATTGCGATCCTACCTTCTGCTACCGAAAAAGTGCGTAGTCATGATGTGCATTACCCTTTTCGCCAAGATAATGATTTCTGGTATTTGACAGGCTTTAACGAGCCTGAGTCAGTAGCGGTGTTAATTCCGGGACGAAAGCATGGGGAATTTATCCTATTTAACCGCGAAAAAGATGTCACGCAGGAAATATGGCACGGTAAACGCCTGGGGCAGGAAGGTGTGGTTGAACAGTTAGCCGCAGACGATGCTTTTCCAATTTCGGATATTGATGACATTTTACCTGGTCTGATGGAAGGTAAAGAGCGGATTTATTTCGCGTTTGGTGCGCACCCAGAGTTTGATCAGGATATTATGGAGTGGCGTAGTCAATTGCAATCACAGTCTGTTCGCGGATCAGAGCCTCCGGGCGAGTTGGTTGATTTGCGTCATCATTTACACGATATGCGGTTGATAAAATCATCTGCAGAGATCCAGCGTTTGCGCCATGCTGCTAAAGTAGCGGCCAAAGCACACTGCGAGCTGATGAAGGCCTGTGAGCCAGACAAGACTGAAATGCAGATGGAAGCGGTTTTGCACTATCACTATGTACAAGGTGGTTGTCGTTATCCCGCTTATCCGTCGATTGTCGCAGGTGGTGATAACGCCAATATTTTGCACTATGTGGAAAATAGCGATGTGCTTAACGATGGCGATTTGTTACTGGTTGATGCGGGCTGTGAGTTTGAACATTATGCAGCAGACATTACCCGTACAATTCCTGTGAATGGGCGATACTCCAAGGAGCAGGCCCAGCTGTACGATGTTGTGCTGGATGCACAGTTAGCAGCGATTGAAATGATTAAGCCGGGCAACCATTGGGCACAAATCCATGACAAAGCAGTGGAAGTGATTACTCAGGGATTGGTCGAGCTGAAAATTTTGAAAGGTAATGTGAAAGATTTGATAAAGCGCGGTGCTTACCGTGATTTTTTCATGCACAAAACGGGTCATTGGATTGGTTTGGATGTGCATGATGTGGGTGATTATCAGGTGCATGGGCAACCGCGGGTGCTAGAGGCGGGCATGGTTTTGACCGTTGAACCGGCGCTGTATATTGGTAAAGACAATAGCAAAGCGGCTAAAAAATGGCGCGGTATTGGTATTCGTATTGAAGATGATGTGGTAGTGACTCGCGATGGCTATGACATCTTATCGAAAGACGTGCCGAAAACACGCGAAGCGATCGAAAGACTGATGGCAAAAGCAGACTGATAAATTGGAAACAGCAAGCAGATGAAACAATATCCGGTGGTGATTATTGGTGGTGGCATGGCTGGAGCCAGTCTGGCTCTGGCATTGGCCAATGCCGGTATTGAAAGTGCAGTATTCGAGGCCTTTACACCAGAGTCGAAGGCACAACCGGGCTTCGATGATAGAACGGTGGCGCTGTCAGCTGCATCGCTGAATATTTTGAACAAGCTGGGACTGGAAAGGGATCTCTTCTCAGTAGCAGCACCGATCAAGAGCATTCATGTGTCTGATCAGGGCCATTGTGGTTTTGCACGCATTGACGCCAAAGAGTGTGGTGTGCCCGCTTTAGGGGCTGTGATTGAGAATTGGCAGTTAGGCAAGACGCTTAATCAGGCGATCAAAAAGCGAGCATTAATCGACTATCGTGCTCCAGCAAAGGTTGTTAGCATTGAGCAATCGGCTAATGAAGCCACACTTCGTATTGAGATAGAAAGCGGCACGCAAGATGTCAAAGCAGGATTGGTGGTACTAGCCGATGGAGCACGCTCACCATTACGTCAACAATTACATATTGACGCACAAGTTAATGACTATGAAAAGTCTGCTATTGTTTGTAACTTAACGACACAAATTCCCCATCAAAACTGTGCTTATGAGCGCTTCACAAAAGATGGGCCACTAGCCTTATTGCCCTTAACCCATAACCGCATGGCGCTGGTCTGGTCAAAGCCGACAAAACAAGCTGAAGCAATGCTTGAACTTGATGAATCTACATTTTGTCACCGGCTAGAAGAAACCTTTGGTGCCCGTCTCGGCAGGATTACCAAGGTCGGCGTCAGAAAAACGTTTCCTCTGATACAACTCAAAGCAGAAACCCTTTTTCGAGGGCGCTGCGTTTTAATTGGTAATGCAGCCCAATCTCTTCACCCCATTGCAGGACAGGGTTTTAATCTTGGTCTGCGCGATGTGGCTGAGCTAACGCAGGTGCTAGCCAGCGTAAAACAAAGTTGTAGAAGTGATCATAAAGCATTGATGTGGCAGATAGGTTCGCACCAGGTACTCAGACAATATCAGCGAACAAGACAAGCTGACCGAGAACAAACCTTATGGGTAACAGAATCTTTGGCACGCCTGTTTAGCAACCAGTGGTTACCACTTTCGGTGAGCCGAAATTTGTTATTAAAAGCGATGGATATCACACCGGTAGCTAAAAACGTGTTTGCCAATCAGGCTATGGGTTTTGGATTTAATAACAGTCAAATGGCGAGTCATGAAGAATAAAATTATTATATTACTGATGTTTGCTTTGGTGGTAGTGCTGGCTGTAGTTGCTTGGCAGAGTTTTATCTCGATCGATCAAGATAGAAGCGAAGAAAGTGGCAACGACGAGCTCATTATAGAGAATGCAGAAAAGCACAGCATTAAACCTGAACTAGACATAAAAGAGACTGAATATGTGCCATCAAAGGATTCGGCAACAATAGATAGTAGCGATGATACAAAACATGATATCCAAGATAAGGAGCGGGATGACGAGGGGCTTGATCCAAAACTGTGTGGGCTAGTGGAAACCTATGATGATTGGCAGAAAACTTCAACGGGTTATACGTCGCAAAAATTAATTGATGAAATTAGGAGCTGGGGTGATAAGCGAGGCTATTTTGAAATGGAATACAATGGTAGCCAGATGCAAATCAAAAAAACGTCGGATTACGACTATTACGAAACTCAAGACTTACAGCAAATGGCGGACGCGGGTGATTCGATTGCTAATGTTAAAATGGCCTACCGATTGTTTTTGCAGGGTGATGAAGCTGCGTTAGAAGAGGCGCAGCCTTATTGCGAGCGTGCAATTATTGATGGCTATTCGGCAATGCATGGCTGCGTTATTACTTATCTAAATAATTTGCTGGCCCATCATGAAAATCAGGAAGATCCGGACTTGGGACGGATTAAAGAATTAGAGCTTGAGTCTCTCGCCTGGAAAGAGATGTATAAGTTAAGAAATGATCCTTTAGGCGAAATAATGTTTGATAGTTCAATGTCGACAGTAGAAGGGGTTGAGGTTACTGACGAAGAGATTGAACAAAGAGCTGATGCCTTGTATCGGGATTTGGCTAAGAAGCGAATTAATTTAGGTTTAGGCCCATTTATTGATACCAAAGCTCCGGATGTGATTGTCTATGCAGTGAATCACGGGGTTAACGAAAAGGACATTGAAAGATGCTTCGAGAGTAACCGACCGGGAGAAGAGACCCAGTGATGAATGGTGAAATTAGAGTATTGAGTATTAAAGAAGCATATGAAAACACACTCAGTAAAATATAATTTTGCTTTAGTTGTTGTCGGGCTATTGCTCGGCTTGATGTCCAATTCTATTGCTGCAAAACATGCTGAGGTGAAAGTAGAGGCGGGACAAGAACTCTATCCCGATCTGTGTGAGAAAGTTGCTGGGTACGATGATTGGAGATTGGTTCGTGAGCAATGGGTTTCCGAAAGATACGATTTGGAACGCTTCAACTGGAGAGCGGCAAAGGGCTATCCAGTTAAAGATTCAAAGTTTTATGAAAGAACCGACTACGATCAATACTCTACGGAAACTCTGATGCGATTGGCACAGGATGGTGATAAGGCAGCTAATTTAGAGTTAGCACAGCGTAATTACTATTTCCGATCTGGGAGTCTAAGTAATGCCGAACCTTATTGTTATATGGCAGTAGTAGATGGTTTTAGCGGCATAACCAGTTGTATGATCAGTAGCTACGGTGAGAAAGTGGTTAAGCAGATGGCTAAAGATCAGGGCAAACAATCTGATCAGGAATTTAAACTGAGATTAGAACTGCTTGGCTGGATTGAATATAGCCTAGGTTTGGATGATCTTTTCGCTCAGCGATTTGCTGAAATTTTAAAACCAGGTTACCAACGTGATGATATTAGTCAGGCTATGATAAGCGAATCAGCTGCAGCTATTCGCAAAAAAATTTATAAAACACGCAGTCAGCGTAAACAATACAAAGAAACATTAACCGTAGATATTGAGCAAGAAATGCCAATACTGTGGCGCTACCTGGAACAAAATAAACTTGAAGAGCAGGCCATTAATAGCTGTTTACAAGAGAGTCAATATGCAAAGCAGTAACACAGACTTTGATCTCATTATTGTTGGTGGTGGCATGGTTGGGTTGGCTTTGGCCGCGCGACTGGCACGAACGCAACTTAAAATAGCCATCATAGATCCCAAGCCTGTGGTAATGAGCTGGGATAACAGTAAATTTGATCTTCGTGTTAGTGCGATAACGCGTGCCAGCCAGCAGTTACTGGATGAGATCGGCGCATGGGATTTCATTGAACAGGTTGAAAAAACGGCTTACCAAAGAATGTATGTGTGGGATGGTGAAGCCAGTCGTGGAACCATTGAGTTTGATGCTAATCTGTTGGCTGAACCGAACCTGGGGCACATTATAGAAAATAGAGTATTACGTCGCAGTCTATTTCAAGCAATAAAACCTTATCGAAACGTGGAGTTTTTCGATAAACAAAAATGCGCCAAGGTGACCTATCAACCTGAGCAAGCGATCATTGAGCTTGCCGATGGTAAGAGCATCTCTTCAAAACTGTTAGTGGCTGCTGATGGTGCCATGTCATGGCTGAGAAAAAACAGTGGTATCGAAATTAAGCAAAAACCTTATGGCCATAAAGCCATTGTTGCCACCATCAAAACTGAAAAGCCACATCAGGACACTGCCTGGCAGCGCTTTGATCATAATGGCCCATTAGCATTTTTACCATTAACCGATGAACATCATTGCTCAATCGTTTGGTCAGTCAAAGGCGACTATGCCGAGCAACTGATGGCCTTAAAAGATAAAGAGTTTTTGCAGCGACTGGAACAGACATTTGAATACACGCTGGGGCAATGTCTGGAAACCAGTCAGCGAGTGGCATTCCCATTAATAGAGCGTACTGCCGATTGCTTGGTCAAAGATCGAATCGCATTAATTGGCGATGCTGCCCACACCATACACCCTTTGGCTGGTCAGGGTGCTAACCTTGGCTTCAGCGATGTAATAGAACTTGCGCAAACTATTGAGAAAAGCCATGGTAAACAACAAGACATCGGTCTGAAAAGAAATTTGCGCCCTTACGAGCGAGCGCGCAAAGGCGAGATATTTATGATGCAAAAAGCCATGCAGGGTTTTAAGCTAATGTTCGAACAGGAAGCACCTGTTATTCAGATGATGAGAAGTTTTGGTCTAGCAACCACCAACAAATACCCAATCCTAAAGCAGAAATTAATAAAACAGGCGATGGGATTATAAAAGGGAGTGTTTTATGAAGTTTATCTTACCATTCATTATGTTACTTATTTCTCAGGGACTTTTTGCAGCAGAGTTAAGCCCTGTAAAAGATGCAAAGGGTCCAATTTCTAAGGTAAAAGAATCGCAGAGAGAAATGTTTATTGGAGAGTGGATGTCGGTTCAGAAGACAGAAAATGGACATATCACGAAAGCCATTACTAAGCGAGCTGCTGACGGCAATTATACGATCAGCTTCAAGCTTTATTCTGAAAAGGGTGCTCTGATCTTTAAGCAGGAAGAGTTTGGTTTATGGGGAGTTTCGGGTGGAATATATTTTACAATATTCCAGGGTAAGCTCGAAGATAACAAGCCAGTCAACTCTGACCCAAACAATGATAATAACTATGATGCTTACAAAATTTTAAAAGCATCGAAGCAAGAACTGGTATACCAAAGCCTCTCTTCTGGCGATATATATACCTATAAGAAAGTTGAGAGCGATAACATCTGATGTATGTTGTCATTTTTAAAGCTAAAGTTCGTCAGTTTGATGAACAATACTCTGAGATGGCAGACCGCATGCGTGAATTGGCCCTTACAGAATTTGGCTGCCTCGAATTTAACGCCGTCACCGAAGGTGATCAGGAAATAGCACTTTCCTACTGGCCTTCAGAAGAACATATTAAAGCCTGGAAGCAACACCCCGAACATCTAGCCGCACAACAACTCGGCAAACAACACTGGTATGAATCCTACTCAGTGGAAATAGCAGAAATTAAGCGTTCTTATTAGTTATGCAACTTCCTAGATTAATCTGCTGGCTGTCTATCGTTATGTTTTACTGTTAAGTATTGGGTAAAACCCCATTTGATTGAGCTGAGTAGTAGGCAAGACATAGCAATTCAAAACAGGACGTTTTGAATAGTAAAATTCGGGCAAGTGACCTAAGGGAATACCTTTAGGTAGATGGAACGTATTTTACGGCACCCAAGGGGGCAGACCCTGCGTTAAGTGGCTTGGCGGAGACGAAGGAAGTTGAGCGAAGCGAGGCCTCAATCACGGGGTGGTCTTCTTTTATGAAGTACATCCTTGTACTTCACCCTTCGGGCTAGCTTTGCTATTCAAAATCGTTCCATACGATTTTGTGGTTACTTAGAGCAAGACAAATTTGTCAGGAACAAATTTGAACAGCAGAGCTAAGCGACGCTGGCTTCAGCGGAATACAGGGATGTATTCCGTAAAAGTAACTCGCTGAGAAGCGAAATACAAAAGCAGAATACGACCATAAAATCTTGATCCACATCATCCCCACACACCACAAACCTGAAATAATACAGTTCCCCTATTGCAATACTTAATGATAATAATTATCATTTGCGAACTTCTCACGAATTTCTAATTGGTGTTATGACGATGATGAAAACATGGCTTACTGGTTTGTCGGCAACTGCTCTCTTAGTATTGAGCGCCTGTTCTGATGAGTCTGCTCAATCAAATGAATCAACAGCTCAAGCTCAGGATGCTAAAGTAGAAGCGCAAGCTAAGGACAGTAACAAAGAGATTGTGGTCTATACCTCGCGCAAAGAGCATCTGGTAAAGCCTTTCTTTGAGCAATTCACAGCCGAAACCGGTATTGAAATCAATTACATTACCGATAGTGAAGCTGCTTTGATTAGCCGCCTAAAAGCTGAGGGTGAGCGTACTCCTGCTGATGTGTTCATCACTGTGGACGCCGGCAATCTGTGGTTGGCCACTCAGGAAGGTGTTTTGCAGCCAATTGAATCGGATGCTCTGGAAGCCTCTATCCCAGAAAGCTTGCAGGATCCAGAAAACCATTGGTTTGGTTTGACTGTTCGCGCACGCACTATTGTTTACAGTACCGAACGTGTTAATCCCGAAGAGTTAACCACCTATGAAGCATTAGGCGATAAGCAATGGAAGGGCCGCCTTTGTTTGCGGACCTCAAAAAAGGTTTATAATCAGTCATTGGTCGCGATGCTGATTGCACGTTATGGCGAAGAAAAGACCCAGCAAATCGTTGAAAATTGGGTTGCTAACCTGGCCTCTGATCCATTCTCCAATGACACCAAGGTTATGAATGCCATTACCGCAGGTGTGTGTGATGTGGGGATAGTAAATACTTACTACTTTGGTCGTTTGCAAAAAGAAAACTCAGCTATCCCGCTAGCTTTATATTGGCCGGGTCAGTCTGCAGAAGGTTATGGTGTGCATGTTAATGTTTCTGGTGCCGGCATCACAAAGCATTCTGATAATAAAGAAAATGCGCTAAGATTAATTGAATGGTTGGCTAGCGAAGAAGCGCAACAGATGTTTGCCGGCTTGAATATGGAGTATCCAGCCAATGAAAATGTTGAGCCAACCGAGGAAGTCGCGGCTTGGGGACAATTTAAAGCTGACAGCACCAATTTATCCAAGGCAGGAGAGTTGCAACCTGCTGCGGTGAAGTTAATGGACCGAGCTGGTTATAAGTAAAAGATTATTGGTAAACAACTAAAAGCGAATCATTTGCAAAATTCAGAGCAACAAAACACAAATCAGCGAACACAGAACGCCAGCTCTCAAGGCTGGCGTTTTAGCGTTTTGCAGAAACTCGATGGCTTTTTCATCTGGACTATTCTGTTGGTTTGTTTATTGCCCTTGTTGCCACTCTTATTCTCATGGTTTGAACTCGAACCAGAACTTTGGCAACACTTGTGGGATACGCAAATCCCCGACTTGCTGAGTAATACTTTCTGGCTGTTGCTGCTGGTTGGCACTGGCAGTTTTCTGATAGGCGTATCGCTTGCCTGGTTGATCGTGATGCATGATTTTCCCGGGAGGTCAGTTCTGCAATGGGGCTTGATGCTACCGCTGGCTATACCGCCATATATTCTGGCCTTTACTTTACTCGGGTTCACTGATTATGAAGGACCCTTGCAGCATTTGTTGGAGGCGATTGGGTTAAGCGCTGTCTGGTTGCCTGATACTCGCAATGTGTTTGGCGTTGCCTTGATTTTCACCCTCTCGCTATATCCGTATGTTTACCTGCTGATGCGCAGTGCTTTACAGCGTAAAGGCCGCACCAGCTATGAAAGCGCCAGAACTTTAGGCTACAGTCGCGCCAAGGCTTTCTGGCGATTAGTTATTCCACTGACTCGCCCTGCCTGGATTGCCGGTCTGGGTCTGGTGTTAATGGAAACGTTGGCGGATTTTGGTGCGGTTGCTATTTTTAATTTTGATACCTTCACCACCGCAATTTACAAGTCATGGTATGGTTTTTTCAGCGCCAGCACCGCAGCGCAACTGGCTTGTATCTTATTGTTATTTGTGGCTTTATCGGTGTTAGTGGAAAAGTGGGGGCGTGGTCAAAGTCGCTATGAGCAGACCGGTATCGCGTTGAAAGAATATCGCCAGCCGCTGACTGGCTGGTGGGGCTGGCTGGTACAGATTTTTGCCTGGACTGTTTTCGCGTTGGGCTTTGTATTACCAGTCATCCAACTGCTGATTTGGGCGATTAAAACCTATGAGCGACATACCGATGGCACACTTGAACTGTTAAGCCATACTATGATTTTGGCGATAGTTGCGGCTCTGATAACATTAGTAGTTGCGGGTATTATGGTGTGGGCAAAGCGTAATCGGGAATCAACCAGTCGCAACTTAGCGATTGAGTTTTCGCAGCTGGGCTATGCATTACCGGGAACGGTGTTGGCTGTTGGTATCATGATGGCGCTCAATTGGGTTGATGGAGGCATTGCCAGTGTGTTGGGAGCAAAAGGTCAGTGGCTGGCCAGCGGTCTGTTTGCCCTAATCCTTGCCTATATCATCCGTTTCTTGAGGATAGGTTATGGGCCAGTGGCAAGCTCAATGTCACAGATTAAACCTAGCGTGGTAGAAGCGGCCGCCAGCCTTGGTGCTAACCAGAAAGAGCGTTTCTGGCGTGTCTATATCCCCTTGCTGCGGCCAGGCGTATTTACTGCCTTGCTGCTAATGTTTGTTGAAGTGATGAAAGAGCTTCCAGCGACATTGATGTTGCGTCCATTCGGCTGGGACACTCTGGCTGTCCGGATTTATGAGCTGACATCGGAAGGGCAATGGGAGGTGGCTGCCTTGCCTGCGATACTGCTGGTTGCTGTGGGAATACTGCCAGTAATTTATCTGATTCGAAAAAGTGAAGTTTAAACACAGACTTTTTGAAATTGATATCTAAAAAAAATCAGCAGGAGTAAAATGCCCTGGTCTTAGTTTTTTTTTGAGCATCCCCATCTATGTATAAACTGTCTGCTGGCCCTGTGGCCTATAATCTTTCCGTGGAAGCACTGCTTAAAGCTACACAACTGCCGGTTGAGGATTTGCAAGACGCCGACTATCAAAAGTGTATTCAGCTATTTACCCTCGAACAGGATGACCAATTAGTTGGGGTGGTAGGCATTGAGCTACATGATCACTATGCTTTGTTACGGTCATTAGCTATTGCTGACAGTGAGCGTGGACAAGGCTTGGGCGCGCTGCTGTTGAAACATGCTGAAGAAGCGGCCCACATATTGGGTGTAAAAGAGCTCTATTTGTTAACCACAACAGCAACCCCTTTTTTCAGCAGATTAGGCTACCAGCTAGTAGACAGAGCCATGGCGCCAGCTGCAATCGCGCAATCGAAGCAGTTTGCTGGAATCTGCCCCTCCTCTGCAACTTTCATGTACAAGCAATTGGCACAATCTATCAGTTAATAAGCAAACCATAATCAACGGTTATTTAGAGCGCTAATTCTAGCGTCACAGGGTTCTTTTAAGCCCTTTTCCCCTGTATAATCGCTGGCCATTAAATGAACCACTGGACACCATCTTAATGGCCAACAAAACCCCTCTCTATCAAGCTCATGTCGATGCCAATGCGCGAATCGTTGATTTCGGTGGCTGGGACATGCCTCTCAACTATGGATCTCAAATTGATGAACATCACGCAGTCCGCCAGGATGCGGGTATGTTTGATGTGTCTCACATGACAGTTGTTGAGGTTACGGGCGGTGAAGCCAAGGCCTATATGCGTTATTTGCTAGCCAATGATGTGGATAAGCTAAAAGAGCCGGGCAAGGCACTTTATAGCGGCATGTTGAACGAAAAAGGCGGCGTTATCGACGATCTTATCGTTTATTATTTGACTGATACGCATTACCGTACGGTGGTCAATGCTTCTACTCGCGATAAAGATCTTGCCTGGATGGAAAATGTCGCCCAGCAATTTGACGTGGCCATCGAGGAGCGCGTTGACGTCGCCATGATTGCGGTGCAAGGCCCCAATGCAATAGATAAAGCGCAAAGCATTATGAGCGACGCGCAGAAAACTGTGGTAGCAGACCTTAAGCCCTTTGTCGCAGCGCAAGCTGGCGACCTGTTTGTAGCACGTACTGGCTATACCGGTGAAGATGGCTATGAAATTATTGTCCCAGACTCGCAAGGCATAGAATTCTGGAATCAGTTGGTTGAGGCGGGCGTTAAGCCATGCGGGTTAGCAGCGCGCGATACGTTACGTTTGGAAGCCGGTATGAATTTATATGGCCATGATATGGACGAAACAGTATCACCACTTGAGGCTAATATGGGCTGGACCATCGCCTGGGAACCAGAAGATCGAGACTTTGTGGGTCGTAAAGCTTTAGCTGAGCAAAAAGCGCAAGGCGCACCACGCAAAATGATTGGCCTGGTGTTAGAAGATAAAGGCATCATGCGTGAAGGGCAGGAAGTCGTAGTGAATGATGAAGTTATCGGCGTGGTCACTTCGGGCACCATGTCGCCGACCACTGGCAAGAGTATCGCCATGGCGCGCGTTAATCGTGAGCTGAACGAGGAACAGGTTTTGGTGCAGGTGCGTAAAAAGCAATTATCAGCCAAAGTGGTTAAGCCCAGTTTCGTCCGTCAGGGCAAGTCACTTATATAGTTTATTCGGTAAGCCCAGGCAGTGGTTTCTGCTTGGGCAAGCGAAAAGTTTCATATACAATACGCTTACTTTTTGAGCGACAATTAACATCAAGCCGACAACAGGCTAATCATTGAGGAATGTTTAAATGAGCCAGATTCCAGCAGAATTAAAATACGTATCTAGCCATGAGTGGATCCGTGATGAGGGTGACGGAGTTGTAACAGTAGGTATTACTGACCACGCACAAGAATTATTGGGTGACGTTGTGTTCGTAGACGCGCCAGAAGTTGACAGCGAAGTGGATGTAGGCGATGAGATCGCAGTGGTTGAGTCGGTTAAAGCAGCTTCTGACATCTATGCGCCATTAGCGGGTACCATTCTAGAAGTGAACGAAGAACTGGAAGACTCACCAGAGCACATTAATAGTGATCCCTATGGTGATGGCTGGATGTTCAAGATGAAGCTGGTCGATGCGGGTGATATGGATAGCTTGCTATCAGCAGAAGAATACGCTGACGAAATCGCTGAAGACTAATTCAACTTCCTGCTGCGTCGTTAAATGTGTTAATTACTCAGCTCGTTTACCTAAGTAAACCACGCTTCGTAATTAATACATTTGCCTAGCATCAGAAACTTGAATACTTTTTAGCTTTTAGGAAACTAGTCTAACCTAAGAAAATTTTTCTTTAGTTTTTGCGCGATAAGCCGTTGGGAGTAAGCCTGGTGAATCAAAAAGAGTTCATCAGGTTTTGGAAATACAAGTAAGAGTTTGATTTAAGGCCTCGAATTAATATCGGGGCTTTTTCTGTTTTAATTAGTGGCTGATTTTGGCCGTTTAACCAAAGTAGGTATTTGAAAGCTATGGCTGACACATTGAGTTTGAAAGGGGCACCTTTGCAACAACTGCAACAGTCCGATGACTTTATTCGTCGTCACTTAGGCCCTCGTGAGGACGAAATCCAGGAGATGTTACAAGAGCTGAACTTAAGTTCGCTGGATGATTTGGTGGAAAAGGCTGTCCCACTTAAAATTCAAGTTGATGCGCCGCTAGCGGTTGAAGAGTCGCGTTCTGAAGCGGAGACTTTGAAATACCTTAAGTCGTTAGCAGATAAAAATGTTATCGCCAAATCCTACATTGGTATGGGTTATTACGACACCATTACGCCCACCGTGATTTTGCGTAACGTGCTGGAAAATCCTGGTTGGTACACCGCTTATACGCCGTACCAGCCTGAGATTGCACAAGGTCGTCTGGAAGCGATTTTGAACTTCCAGCAGATGACCATGGATTTAACCGGTATGGAATTGGCCAGTGCTTCATTGCTGGACGAAGCTACTGCGGCTGCCGAAGCGATGGCTTTGGCCAAGCGTTCGTCTAAGAACAAAAAATCCAACAGCTTCTTTGTGGATGAAAAAGTATTCCCACAGACTCTGGATGTAGTACAAACTCGCGCTGAACATTATGGCTGGGATGTGATTGTTGGTCCTGTGACCGAAGCAACTAACCACGATGTGTTTGGTGCCTTGTTGCAATACACCGATGTCAACGGACAGGTTACAGATTTAGAACCAATCATCAGCACATTGCATGATAACAAAGCGATTGCCTGTGTTGGCGCTGACATCATGAGTTTAGTGTTGCTGAAAGCACCAGGTGAAATGGGTGCTGATGTCGTTTTCGGCTCTGCGCAACGCTTTGGTGTGCCAATGGGCTTTGGTGGTCCACACGCTGCCTTCTTTGCGACTCGTGATGCATTCAAGCGTTCATTGCCTGGTCGTATTATCGGCGTGTCAGTGGATACTCGTGGCAACCAGGCCATGCGTATGGCGATGCAAACTCGTGAGCAGCATATTCGCCGCGAAAAAGCGACTTCCAATATCTGTACTGCGCAGGTTCTGTTGGCAAACATTGCTGGTTTCTACGCGGTTTACCACGGTAAGAAAGGCTTAACCACCATTGCTAACCGCATTCACCGTTATGCCACGATAGTTGCTAAAGCGTTGCAAGACGCAGGCTTAGAGCTGGTTAATGATAGCTGGTTCGATACAGTTACTTTTAAAGCCAAAGATGTGGATGCGGTTCAGGCGCGTGCTAACGCTGCTTTGATTAACTTGCGCTATAGTGGTGAACAGGTCAGTTTCTCAATTGACGAAGCGAAAAATCAAACCGACATTGAACAGTTGATTGAAGTATTAACTGGCAATAAAGCCGATGTGTTGGCTCTAGATTCAGAAGCCAAGAGCAGCATTCCTGCTAGCCTTGAGCGCACCTCAGATTTCTTAACGCACCCTACTTTTAACGATTACTATTCTGAAACGGATATGTTGCGTTATTTAAAACGCTTGGAAAATAAAGATTTTTCATTGGCGCATGGCATGATCCCATTGGGTTCCTGCACCATGAAATTGAACGCCACCAGCGAAATGATTCCGGTAACCTGGCCTGAATTTGCCAATATCCATCCGTTTGCGCCAGAAGAGCAGACAGTTGGTTATCTTGACATGATTAAGGAGCTGGAAGCGGACTTGGTCGAAATTACCGGTTATGACTTTGTTTCGATGCAACCTAATTCAGGTGCGCAGGGTGAATATGCGGGCTTATTGGCGATTAAAAAATATTTTGAAAGCATTGGCGAAGAGCATCGCAATATCTGCTTAATTCCAAGTTCCGCACACGGTACCAATCCTGCATCCGCTCAGATGGCCGGCATGAAAGTTGTCATCGTTAAGTGTGATGAAAAAGGTAACGTGGATGTTGAAGATCTGGAAGCCAAAGCAGTTGAGTTAAAAGATAACTTGGCGGCATTGATGGTGACTTATCCGTCAACGCATGGTGTGTTTGAGGAAGAAATTAAGCACATCTGTCAGATCGTTCATGACAACGGCGGTCAGGTTTATATGGATGGCGCCAATATGAATGCTCAGGTCGGTATTTCAAAACCAGGTGAAATCGGCTCTGATGTATCGCACTTAAATCTACATAAAACCTTCGCCATTCCACACGGCGGTGGTGGTCCAGGTATGGGACCAATTGGTGTTAAAAAGCATTTGGCTCCATTTGTTTCTGGCCATGCGGTGCGTAAAATCCACAGTGTTGAAGCACGTGACGGAGCGGTCTCAGCTGCTCCTTATGGAAGTGGCATGATTCTACCGATTTCATGGGCTTATATTAAAATGCTAGGCCGTGAAGGCTTGCGTAAATCCACGGAAGTAGCTTTGTTGAACGCTAACTACTTGAAAAATAAATTAGCACCTCATTACCCAGTATTGTATATGGGACGTAACGACAAGGTTGCGCACGAGTGCATCATCGACCTGCGTCAGATTAAAGCCGAGACCGGCATCAGCGAAGTGGACTTTGCAAAACGCCTGATGGATTATGGTTTCCACGCACCAACCATGAGTTTCCCGGTAGCCGGTACCTTCATGATCGAGCCAACTGAGAGCGAATCGAAATACGAGTTGGATCGATTTATTAATGCGATGGTTAGCATTCGTCAGGAAGTTGAGAAAGTTCGTTCAGGTGAATGGGACGCGGAAAATAATCCATTGAGAAATGCACCGCATACCCAGTCGGATATCCGTAACTGGGATAAGCCCTATTCAATCACCGAAGCGGTTTATCCATCGCCATCAACTATCGAAGCGAAGTTCTGGCCAACGGTCAATCGCATCGACGATGTGTACGGCGATCGTAATCTGATTTGTAGCTGCCCAAGCATCGAAAGCTACCAGGATCAGGATTAATAAGTAACATCAAAAAGCCAGCGTTTGCTGGCTTTTATGTAGTTGATCGTATATATAGAGTAATTCAATACAAACAGGAGATACCTATGTCTAACAAAACATTAGAGCATTTTTTAATACAGTTATCGGAAGATAGCCACTTATATCAGAATTATTGTATTGACCCAGTCACTACAATGAAAGAAGCGGGCTTAAGCAATAGAGAAGTTGAAATACTCTCATCTAATGACAAAAGTGCGATCGATGAGGTAATTGGCGATAAAACAAATTGTATCACGATTATTAAAATGTTCAGTGAGGGATTAGCAGCAAGAGGTTAAGAAACTTGTCTAAAAAGAGTGGCCAGTTTGTGGCGGTTAGTACTGGTATGCTACTGGCTGGTCACATATCTGTAAGAAGTCTAAGTGAGCTAAAAAATGCAGATGTGGTATTTTGCCTTGTACCTCATCCTGTTATTGAAGAGTGGTTAAAGCAGGTAGCAAAAAAAGTAGTTAGCTTGCAAAGCTTATATGCCGAAGGTAAGCATCGAATGGATACCTATGAAGAAATGGTATCCATGATGATGAAAGTGGTTAGATTGGGTAAAAGTGTATGTGGTGCCTTTTATGGGCATGCAGGTGTGTTTGCTTGGGCGCCTCATGAAACCATAAGACAAGCCCAAGCTGAAGGGTACCATGCTTATATGGAGGCAGGAATTTCAGCTGAGGCCTGCTTATATGCTGACTTAGGCATTGATCCGGGGAATTTTGGTGTGCAAAGTTATGAGGCTTCACAGTTCTTATTTTTTAATCATACTCCAAACAATAAAGCTTACTTGATTTTATGGCAAATCGGGTTGGTGGGCGAGCACACTGCCAAGAAGCTCTCAACAACTAAAAATAGAATTAGAAAGTTTGTAGAATATTTAATGAAGTGGTATCCACCAAATCATGAAGTAACTATTTATGAAGCTCAAGTTTTACCAATTGATAAAGTAAGAAAAGATACCGTGAGACTGGATGAGTTAGAACAAGAAGAGTTGAAGTTGATCTCAACTCTTGTAATACCTCCTGCGGAAAAGTTAACTGTGAATGAAGAAAACTTAAAAGTATATGGTATTACGGCGTCGGAAATTGCAAAGAGATAATTTGAGCCAGGTAAGCTCTCACTCGAATCCGAGCCGCAAAACGCTATATTATAAAAAGAGAAATTAATGACAATGTCTAATACAAATCGTAATTTATCCAAGGAAGGCGAATTTATTGCTGTCAGTACAGGTATGAATCTTGGGGGACAGATTTCTGTAATCGCAAAAGACTATATTCAAAAGGCGGATATTGTTTTTGCATTGATGCCTCATACATTGGCTGAGCGTTGGTTGGAGAGACTCAATCCTAATGTTGTGAGTTTACAGCCGTATTATGGCGTTGGGAAATACCGCATGCAGTCATACGAAGAAATGATTGAAGCGATGATGGATGAAGTCAGGAAAGGTACAAGGGTGTGTGGTGCTTTTTACGGTCATGCTGGTGTGTTTGCTTGTGTACCTCGTTTAACCATTGATAAAGCCAGAGAGGAAGGTTTCCGAGCGATAATGGAGCCAGGAATTTCAGCTGAGGCGTGTCTCTACGCAGATATTGGTATAGACCCGGGTGTACACGGTATACAAGGATACGAAGCCTCCCAGTTTTTGTTTTATAATCAATCGCTTAATAACGCTGCCTACGCCATTATGTGGCAGATTGGTATAGTTGGTGAACATACAGCAACTCAATTTGAAACCAGACCCGAATGGGTTGAGTCTTTTGTTGAGAGGCTAGAGGAGTGGTATCCATCATCTCATGAAGTGATTCTGTATGAAGCAGCAGTTCTACCAATCGAAATGCCGAGAATTGAGTACTTGAAACTAAAGGATCTACCCAATACAGAAATGTCTACAAAAACGACTCTGGTTATTCCTCCAATAAGAAATCTTGAGCTCAATATTGATGTATTGGAAAAAATGGGCTTAAAACCAGAAGATATTGCTCACGGGTAGGGAGTTGGGTTTTAGTAAAAAATACTGTATAAACAGTAGCTTATTATTTTAATAAAAGAGGGAGTGCGGTATGTCAAAGAAAAAACTAGAAGAGTTCATTATTCAATTGAGTGAAGACTCAAAGCTAAAACAATCTTATATTGAGAATCCGATGGCAGTAATGCAGAAGATTGGTTTAGAAGAACAAGAAATAAAGGCAATTATGTCCGGAGACAAGAGACAGGTGTCAGCAATACTTGGGCAGGATGCTGAACTTGTAATTACCGGTATTATTCACCTGGTAAAAAAGTAAAATTTAAAATAGGGTGTTTGAAAAACGTACAGTTATATGGGCTGTATGCTAAGCTAGGCATACAGCCTCAGTCAGGGAGTATTATGGGAATGGATGATAGGGTAGTTACTGTATGAAGTCTTTCTTTATAACACTATGCATTTGTTTGATGCTACTTTTGGTAGCATCAGGGGCTTTTGCAGTTCAGAGTTTAGAGGCGAGATTAGATGAAGCGCAGCAGTTATTAACGTCTGACCCCAAAGCCGGCGCTCAGCATATTGCTGATTTAGAGTTGTCGAAAGAGCAGTTTAATGAGTCGCAATCCAGTCGGTTTGCGCTATATAAAAGTCATAGCCTGTTAATGGCCGGTGATTATCAACAAGCCACTACCCTTCTTAATAACTTATTGGAAACTAATCGAAATCCTGACGTTAAGGCGCAAGCCTATTCGATGCAGGCAGTTATTTATGCAAGTAATTCAGAGTTCATGAATGCTTTCGTAAATATTGAGAAAGCAAGATTAATGCTAAATGACTTAACTGACTCTAGAGCGATAAAAACAGTATTAGCAAATGCGGCCACCATATATACAGAAGTAGGTTTTGTTGATAAGGCGTACGAGTACTCAAACAGCTATTTGAAGGAGGTTAGTAAAGCTGGGTTAGAGAAGGAATTATGTTATGCATATTTCAATTCTGGGAGTATAGAAGTCCAGCTTCAAAATTATGATAAAGCAAGAGGCTATTTTTTTGAGGCGAGTAAAAACTGTAAAAGCTCCGGCCAAGACCTTTTTTACCTATTAGCTTCACAAGAGTTAGCATCAATAAACCTTTCGGAAAAAAACGGCAAAGAAAGTTTAAAAAAACTTGAGCTCATACAGGACAGATTCCAAGCTTTAGATTGGGATATTGGAGAAGTTAGTGGGCTTATTAAAATTGCAGATATGTATCTAAAACTAAAGAAAAATGAAGAAGCAGTAAAATATGCAGAGAGAGCGTTCGCTGCTGAAACCACTGACGATTATCTGCCACATAAAAAAGAGTCCACCAGAATATTGGCAACTGCCTATTCGAATCTTGGAGATAACAACAAAGCGATTGAGTATTACCAATTGTATATTGATACGGAAAGACAAATTCAGTTGCAGTTAAAGCAACGCAAAATGGCATACTATCTTGCAATGGAGAGCATAGAATGAACACAGGCAGGGAGGGAGTAGAGATGATGTCTATAAATGAACACAAAATGATAAGTTCGAGTTTAATTATGAAAATAGTGGTAATAATACTGTCGCTATTACCTATAGCGGTTGTTCAGGCGGAAGGGAAACTGGAGAGTTATGATGATATTCTTGAGAAAATTGAAGTTGATAAAACTTCAAATATCATTTTAGCAAAAGAAAATATCAAGTTTCTGAAAGAAAGTTACATAGAGTTAGATATAAAGCAGAAAGAGCTGTTCCAACTCTTTAGTGCGCACTCATTAGCATTGGAAGGACAGTTTGAGGATTCAACAAGTCAGCTTGAAGAATTAATTCAGAACTCTAAAAACAAAACCCTGGTAACAAGAGCTCATGCATTAACTTCTAATATTTATTTATTTGCAGGGAATTATGAGAAAGCTTATATGCATGCTTCTGATGCAATTGAAAATTTAGAAACAATGGATGCCCATCCTTGGCATAAATATGCAACTCTACAAAACCTGACGAGCCTATTTAGACAGTCAGGGATGACCAATACCGCTATTGGTTATGCTCGACAAATGTTGAAGGTTGTCGATCAAAATAAGCATCCCTTACAACTATGTGGTAGCTATTTTGAATTGGCGGATTTGGAGTTAAGCATCAAGAATGTAGATATGGCAAGAATTCATAGTGAACAAGCTATGGTGCATTGTAAAGAAGCCAATGACCCTATTTATTATACATTAGCTTTAGACTTACAAACGAAGCTAATGGTGCAAGCCAATAAAAGGGAACAGGCCCTAAAGATACTAGAAGAGCATTACCCGGTGGTTAAGTCGGTCGACTATAAAACAATGACTAATGTCTTTGAAATTCGTCTGGCTACAACTTATCTTGAATTAAAAGATTTTACTAATGCACAGAAGATTGCAGAGATGGCCTACGATCGGGCAGAGGAATTGAATGATAAAGTTCGCTTAATGGAGCTATCTAAAATATTGGCAAGTGTTTATTCCGAAACTGGGCAACTACAGAAAGCTGTAGACTACTATCGTCAATATATCGACTTGGAAAAAGAAATTGACATCATGACCAACAAAAGAAAAATGGCATATTATATGGTGAGCCGTCGAAAATAGATGGTCTCTATTTTGCGAAATAATTGTTGATAATCTGTCTGGTAAATGACGATCTTAAATAAAATCCTCTTGGTAATGTTTTAATCATTTCGCCTTCTGGCCCCACCGCTTCCGTTAATGCTTTCGCGTTTGCTGCTTTTGGTCTAACTTGCATCACTTCACCGAAGCGTGCATCAATTTGTTCAATTTGGCCCATTGCGACTGTCTCAATCGTATCCTCAAAATCTTTTCTTAATAAGCTTTCCTGTTGAGTGTTTGGTTGCCAAATAAATGGCATGGCTACTTGCCGTTGGGCAACCGGAATTGAGCGTTCGGCGAGAATCGGAATCCATAACACCTGCATTAACTTATGTCGTACCACTGAGTTGTGCCAGGTCAGGCCATGAAGTTCGGTTAGTGGTACAACGCTGACATAGGTAGATTCGAGTGGCCTACCTGAGCTATCTATGGGTAGGGTTTTCAGCTCGATACCCAGCTCAAGAAAATCCGGTTGTGCCAGTGAGCCAGAGGTGGCACCGAGCAAATATTCGAAGAATTGTCCTATGCGCCCTTTCTCACGCAACAGGTGTTGCGGCAATTCGGACTGATATTGTGCCGCCAGCTCGCCGAGGGTAAAACCTGCCAGTGATTGAGCTTTGTCGAGAAGCTGTTCTTTAGTTGCGTAAGTCTGCTGCGTCATAGGCTATATATTTTTTTATTGTCGAAAATCCAAGTCTGTGGAACAATGATAACAAAGTTTTATGATTTGGATAGATCGATGATCGACGCAGAAGGCTTTAGAGCCAACGTCGGCATCATCATTTGTAATGACCAGGGCCAGTTGCTCTGGACACGCCGCTTCGGACAAACATCATGGCAGTTCCCTCAAGGAGGGGTGCATCCCGGCGAAAGCGCCGAGCAGACCATGTACCGAGAATTACACGAAGAAGTTGGCCTTGAAAAAGATGATGTCCGTATTCTAGGGAGTACGCAGCATTGGTATAAATACCGATTGCCTCAGCGTTTAGTAAGACAAAACTCACAACCATTGTGTATTGGACAGAAGCAAAAGTGGTTCTTACTTCAGCTAACGGCTGATGAAAGTAAAATCGATTTTGCTGCCACCGATCACCCTGAGTTCGATGGGTTTATCTGGGTTAACTACTGGTATCCCGTGCGAAATGTAGTGAACTTTAAGCGTGATGTCTATCGGGCAGCCTTGTCCGAGCTCATGGCGAGCATGTTTCGCTTTCAGTTTAAAGGCAAGCCCTCAAAGCATTACAAGTCGGAGAAAAATGATACCAATCAGCGTGGTGTGACTCCACCCAGTGAGGAAGCTAAAGCTCGCTCCAACCATCAGCATCGGAATGAGGGCGGGAACAAGCAGGGTAAGCGGAAGCGCAGACCGCGCCATCCCTACCGAGGCAATAAAGACCAACAGAGCAGCTAATCAGCTGCTCTTTTTTTTGCCTGTATGATTATTCTGGAGGTTATTTTGGAGGACTGCCAGTATCAGAGTGTGAATTGTCGGCAGGGCACAAAATAAGCACAAAACTATGATTAGATATAACCCCAGTTCATTGCTTGTGTAGAACATCAGTACAATCACAGCTACTGCACAAGCAAAATAGCCGATAAAACAAGCTGTATGAGGAGAGCGGTAACGACTGTTGAACAGAACAATGCTGAGCGGCAGCATGAAAGCACAGGCCAGAATCAACCCAAACGAAATAATAATCAGAAGATCCTCCATTAAAGAAGAGCTGGAGCCGCCACATGCAAAGGCATTGAAGCTAAAAGATAATAAGCAGATGAAAACAGTCAGTTTGGTAAACATAAAACCTCCTTCTTAAAGTTCGTATTAGAAACTTAAAAAAGGAGGTTTTAATGGCTGAAATATGATGAATTGTGGTTGTCTAGTTTTTTAAAAGGCCGAATTCTTTTGGTAGGCCAACAGCATATTATTGGCAGGCATGTCATGGCGCTGTATAAGCGAAAATCCGTTATGGCGTGCGACTCGATTCATATCATCATAGTCACGCAGACCACTTTCCGGATCGCGTTCCTTTAATGAGGCATCAAATGCTTTGTTAGATTCCGAGGTGTATTGGCCGTTGACGTTAAATGGGCCATAGATCAGCAAGTGACCACCAGGCTTAAGCACGCGGTTGGCTCCTTGAAACAAATCCAGTACACGCTCCCAGGACATGATATGGCAGGTATTGGCGGTGAAGATGGCATCGGCCTGATTGACTGGCCAGACGGCCTGGCTCACATCCAAAGTACGGGGCTTCCTGAGGTTCGGAAGTTCGCTCGATTCAA
>Ga0209345_10000144_pt1 | contig 99636 bp, 93 predicted proteins | sample Cruoilmetagenom7_FD_187294 | JGI IMG/M metagenome (GOLD analysis project Ga0209345, IMG submission 187294) | Oil polluted marine microbial communities from Coal Oil Point, Santa Barbara, California, USA - Sample 7 (SPAdes) (version 2) | ecosystem: Environmental > Aquatic > Marine > Oil seeps ... | reverse complement strand
TGATTGAACCCCATGGCTATCTGTCCGGTGTCCTGACAGCCATTGCTCGCGGGCACAAACAGACCGATATCAACCTGCTCCTGCCCTGGAACTACGTCAATCACGTGTGAACCGCGCACCGCTTACGAAAGACGAAAAACGAAACACGTAATCCAGAGGAACTGCGCGCCCGAGCGGTGCGGATGGTATTGGATCACGAGGGCGAATACGCGAGCAGATCAGCAGCAATCTTGTCGATCTCTCAGAAGGTTGGATGCAGCAGAGACAGCTTACGCATCTGGGTCAAGCAGCATGAGACGGATACTGGTAAGCGCGACGGCCTGACCACGGCAGAGCGTGATCGCATCAAGGAGCTTGAACGCGAGAACCGGCAGCTTCGTCAGGCCAACGAGATCCTCAAGAAGGCATCTGCTTATTTTGCCCCTCTCGGAACCTTGCTCCGCAAAGCCCTTCCGGGCAGCGGGACGGAGCTCGACCGCCCATTCCGCAAATGATTGCCTTCATAAAGGACCATCGCGCAGAGCATAGGGTCGAGCCGATCTGCCGAGTGCTGCAAATCGCCCCTCGACTTTCTATGAACGCCTTGCCATCGAGCGTGATCCTGACCGGGCATCGGATCGGGCCAAGCGAGATGTGTATCTTCGCAAGGAGATGAAGAATGTTTGGACGAAGAACCGGTCTGTCTACGGCGCGCGCAAGCTGTGGCATGCAATGAAGCGCGAGAAGGTTGATATCGCCCGATGCACCGTCGAGCGTTTGATAGGCCAGCTTGGCATTCAAGGCGTTCGGCGGGGCAAGAAGATCAAAGCCACCCATCGTCAGCCTGCCGATCAATGTCCGCTGGACAAGATCAATCGCCAGTTCCGGCCCTTTCCCGATCATCGTTCCTATGCACCTGCACGTAGGGCCGGAGGTAAAGGGGAGACATCAGGCGCGGCTCATGACCGTATTGCATGCAAAAGCGACCGACATGATGCGCGTCGCCGCATGCCTCCATCCCAACGAGACACGGCCCCAAATTCGCGCGGAAACCCAACAGAAGGAATGGTTGGATACGTTTGCGGAAAACGACCGCGCCGTCAGCCCCGCAAGGCTGCAAACCGTTTTGCCCAAATCAATCCCAAGAACCGCGGTATCCATCAGAATGCTCCTTCTTCTCCACCATTCCTCGCAACAATAGCTGCGTCTCGGTGGGAAGGCAGTTCATCCCATTAGCTCAATAAAGACATTCTGAGAGAAAAAGAGCAGGTCAAGGAAATGACTATCCGACAGCGCCGCTTTCAGTATCAAACACAAGCGGGATAATCAAATACTCAAGCGAAACAGCGCCTACATGGCTCAAGCCGCTCTGATGTCCCGTTTCATATGACCACAGCCATCGTTAGATGCGTTTGAGATGGGAAAAATGAAATGGTGCCGCACAAGGGATTCGAACCCCTGACCTCCGCATTACGAATGCGATGCTCTACCAGCTGAGCTAGTGCGGCGTTTTTCTCTATCGCGGCCCAAGTCGGCCTTGCTAGTTAACATTTGCCGCACGGATGCGACTGGTTTCGTGCTGCTTGCATGGGTCGCTCCACCGTTTACGATAGGACTGCACAAGCTATCAGGTCACGCGACCGTCCGTCTAAACGCAACACGCGCGCCCTTCAAGACAGATTTGCGATGTATTGCGATTTTGACCAGCACATTGCTGCCAGGCATAGTCAATCGGACGACGAACCCAGCGTTAGCCAATTCGCCCCTCTTGGAAACGGCAATGTATAGTGAAGACACCTGTCGCCACGCCCTGCAACAAAGATCGAACCACCACCGCACAACCTCATCCCGCTACCCCCAGATCAACGGTTCGCGCGGGCAAGGAACCCAACGGCGATGAGGCCGACCAGCATGATGAGGATGGCGCCGGGGGCTGCGGCGCCCAGCTGCTCCAGGCTGGCCTGATCGTGCACCCGCGTCGCCAAGGTGTCGTAGTTGAAGGGACGCAGCAGAAGCGTGGCCGGCAGCTCTTTGACGCAATCCACAAAAACCAACAGCAAGGCCGAGGCGAGCGATCCGCGCACCAGCGGCGCGTAAATCGCACGCAAGACCCCACCGCGTGTCCGCCCGAGGGAGCGCGCGGCCATGGGCAGTGACGGCGACACGCGGCCAAAGGCTCCGTCCGCCGCGCCCTGCGCGATCGCAAAAAACCGCACACCATAGGCCAGCACCAGGGCAAAGGATGACCCGGTCAAGATCAACCCAATATCTACGCCGCTCAGGGATTCGACACCGTCGGCTATCCAGTGATCCATACGCGCCAGCGGGATGAGGATACCGACCCCCAGCACCGCGCCCGGCGCCGCGTAGCCGATGGTCGTGATCGGCATCAGTCGACGGGGTAGCATCCGGCCCGACAATCGCACGCCGTAAACCAGGAAAACTGCCGCGGACACCGTACCGACAGCCGCCAAGCCGCCGACAAAGACCGTATGCCACAATGCCAGCAGCAACGCCGGATCGACCCACTCCCCCACCCGGCCCAGCGCATGGGACGCGATAACGCCTGCCGGTAAGACGAAGCCGAAGAGGATCGGGATCAGGCACAAGACCATCGCCGCAATCCCCGATGGCCCGCGCAGATGGCGCTGCGCGACGGGACGATGGCGGCTCGAGAGCGTGTAGAATTGGGACCGGCGGCGGGAAAATTTCTCCAGCAGGACCAATGCGACGACGAGGGCGAGCACAACGCAGGCGATCTGCGCCGCCCCGGCGGCGGAATTGCTCTCCAGCCATGTGGTAAAGATGCCCGTGGTCAGCGTCTGCACCGCGAAATAATCCACCGTCCCGAAATCGTTGATCGATTCCATCATCACGATCGCCACCCCTGCGGCGATCGCGGGACGCGCCAGTGGCAGGCCGACCCGGCGGAACCGCGCGAAGGGGCCGACGCCGAGCGACATGGCGACCTCTTCGCCGCCGCCGGATTGCTCGCGCAGCGCCGCGCGCGTCAACAAATAGACGTAAGGGTATAGCGCCGCCGACAACACGAGGATCGCCGCGCCGAGCGAGCGTATCTCGGGAAACCAGTAGTCCCGCGCCGATTGCCAGCCCATGAGGTCGCGCAGCATCCCCTGCACCGGACCGGCGTATTCCAGAAAATCAACCAGCGCATAGGCGCCGACGTAAGCCGGAACAGCCAGTGGCATCAACAGCGCCCACTCGATCCAACGCACGCCCGGAAAGCGGTAGCGCGCAACCAGCCAGGCGGCACCTGTCCCGACCGTCGCGGTCAGCGCCCCGACTCCGAACATCAGGATCAGCGTCGTGCGCAGGTAGCGCGGCAGAGTTGTCGCCCAGAGATGCCCCCAGACCGACGGCGCGTCGCCCCCCCCTACCAGAGGCGCGAGGGCGATCCAGACAACGGCGAGGATCGGGGCCACGACAACCAGCGCAATGCCCGCGGCGCCGAGCGACCAGAGGTCCGGCCAGCGCAGCCGATCCCGACCGGATGAAGAAGAAGAGAGCGCGTCCATGCCCGTCTGTTGCCCGAAACGTGTTTTACTGTCCAGCCGATGCGCTATATTCCGACCCTGCCCCATTTCGGCTAACCCCCCGACGACGGTCGCGGCGCAGGACGCAGCCCAAGGCCCCATGTCGGACAAAGGAGACACGCGCGCATGAAGATTGCCCTGCATGTCGGCGCACATTGCACCGATGAAGGCCGCCTGGCCAAAACCCTGGCGCGCAACCGTGACGACCTGCTGGCGCAACGGGTTTCTGTTCCGCCGCAAGCCAACTACCGTATTTTGTTGCGCGAAGCGATCCACGCGCTGGATGAGGGGACCCCCTCGCCCGAGGCGAAAGACGTCTTGCTGGACGCGATCCTGCAGGCGGATGAGGCGGACCACATGGTGCTTCTCAATGACAACTTCTTTGGCACCCCACGCATGGCGATCAAGGAGGGGCAGTTCTATCCGATGGCAGAGCAGCGTCTGGCCGACCTGCGGCAATTATTCCCGGGATGCGAGATCGAGCTCTTTCTGGCCCTGCGCGATCCCGGCACGTTCATCCCCGCCCTGCACACCGCTACAACCGGCGTGCGGCTTGAGCATATCCTCAACAACACCGACCCCGGCACCCTGCGCTGGTCGGACCTGATCCGCCGAATGCGCACCATAGCGCCCGAAATGCCGATCACCGTCTGGAGCAACGAGGACAGCCCGCTGATCTATGGCGAAATTATTCGCATCATGTCCGGCTTGCCGGAAGGCGCGAAGATCCGCGGAGCCTTTGAGCTGCTCTCCGAGATCATGTCGGTCGAGGGCATGAAACGTTTCCGCACCTATTTCGCCGATAATCCGACCATGACGGAAAGCCAGAAGCGGCGCGCGATGACCGTCTTTCTCGACAAATACGCGATTCCCGAAGCGGTGGAAGAAGACCTCGACCTGCCCGCCTGGCCCTCCGAGGTCTTTGAATACCTCACCGACGCCTACGAGGAAGACGCCGAAGACATTGCCGGTATCGAGGGCGTCACGCTGCTGACCCCGTGAAAAATCGCCCCGGATTAAGGGGCGATGATGTCGGGCGCTGAATGGTGACTGCGGCTGCCCGATCGGGTATCCGTCCCGATGACACATGTCTGAGGAAGCCGGATCGCTCTGCGTGACGAAACGCACCATCCTTCATGCACGCGAAAACCGATTTGGCAGGTTGATCGAGAAACTGGAAACCGAAAGCCTCAAGGTCGACGATTTGTAGATTGGCGGCGTCTGACATCGTCATTCGGGGAGGAGAGGTTTTTGGCGACGACGAAGCGCATAGTGGCGTCAACGATCCCGGAGTCGTGAACCCGCCGCTCGACAATCCTACGATCACGATGATCGCTATTCCAAGTATGCCATTGATGTAACTCTATCTCGGCTGCGCGAGGTAATGGCCCACCTCCCCGGCAGGTCCTACCCCAATCCCAAATTTACCCGACGACAAACTCACTCCGCCGAGGCCAGCATCCCCTTCTCCTGCGCCAATTCACGCATCTGCAGTTGCAGCTTTTCGAACGCGCGCACCTCGATCTGGCGGATGCGTTCGCGGCTGACGCCGTATTGGGTGGAGAGGTCCTCCAGCGTGATGGTCTCTTCGCTCAGGCGGCGTTGCGTCAGGATATCGCGCTCGCGCTCGTTCAGCACGCTCATCGCCTCGCCCAGCAGTTCGCGGCGGGTGTCCATTTCGTCTCGCTCGGCGTAGTCGCCGGCCTGGTCGGCGCTTTCGTCCTCCAGCCAGTCCTGCCACTGCATCGTGCCCTCGCCCTCGGCCCCCACGGTCGCGTTGAGGGAGGCATCCCCGCCCGACATCCGCCGGTTCATGGAGATCACCTCAGCCTCCGTTACGCCGAGATCATGGGCGATCTGCGCGACGTTCTCGGGACGCATGTCACCGTCTTCCAGCGCGCCGATCCGCGCCTTTGCCTTGCGCAGGTTAAAGAACAGCTTCTTCTGGGCGGAGGTCGTGCCGAGCTTCACCATCGACCAGGACCGCAGGACGTATTCCTGGATCGAGGCGCGGATCCACCACATCGCGTAGGTCGCGAGGCGAAAGCCCTTTTCGGGGTCAAAGCGTTTGACCGCCTGCATCAGGCCGACGTTGGCTTCGGAGATCACCTCGGATTGCGGCAACCCATAGCCGCGATAGCCCATGGCGATCTTGGCGGCGAGACGCAGGTGCGAGGTCACCATCCGGTGCGCGGCTTCGGTGTCCTGTTCCTCGACCCACCTCTTGGCGAGCATGTATTCCTCTTCGGGTTCCAGCAGCGGAAACTTCCGGATCTCCTGAAGATAGCGGTTCATCCCGCCTTCCGGCGTCGGTGCGGGGAGATTTGCGTAATTGGCCATAACCCTGTCCTTCGTTTTTCCGAACCCCAATGTTTAGGGGATTAACATGGCATCTAGGGACGTGTCGCATCGCGTTCAAGATCGATACGTCTGAAATATTAACGCATGATGAAGCGGTTTCCGTCGCATGGCCGGCCACATTTCGGCGATTTCACGCGGATGTGTGTGTCACCGGTGTGCGGCGGTCCCGCCTGCGGCCCTCGTGCGCAGATGCGGGGGCCCCTCACCCTCGCAGCACGTCGAGCAGGGCCTGCATGTCCGCCGGCAGCGCGGCCTCAAAGCGCAGTGCGCGGCCGTCGTCGGGATGGTTGAACCCCAGCACAGCGGCGTGCAGTGCCTGCCGGGGAAAGCCGTTGATCGCACGCGCCGCGACCTCGCCCAGGGACGCCGCCCCGGCGCGACGCCGCCCGCCGTAGACGGGATCCCCTACCAGCGCGTGGCCGGCATGGGCCATATGCACGCGGATCTGATGGGTGCGCCCGGTTTCCAGGCGACACTCGATCAGCGCCGCCGCGCCCTGCCCGAAACTCTCAAGGATGCGCGCACGGGTGATTGCGTGCCGCCCGCCCTCAAAGGTCACGGCCTGACGCTGCCGATCGGTGCGGTGACGGCCCAGCCCGGTGGTCAGTTTCAGCACCCCGCCGGCCTCAAAGCTTGCCCCCCGGACGCCGCGCAGGCGCGCATCGCCGGGATCGGGCGCGCCGTGGCAGACCGCCAGATAGGCACGTTCGGCCGAGTGTTTCTCGAACTGCGCGGCCAGCGCGTGATGCGCCTTGTCGGATTTGGCGACGACGAGCAGGCCGCTCGTCTCCTTGTCGATCCGGTGCACGATGCCAGGGCGTTTTTCACCGCCGATCCCCGAGAGGCTATCACCGCAATGGTGCAGCAAGGCATTGACCAGCGTACCCTTCGGCGAGCCGGGCGCAGGATGCACGACCATTCCGGCGGGCTTGTCGATCACGATCAGCGCAGCGTCCTCGTAGACCACCGTGAGGGGGATGTCCTCGGCGATGGTATCGACCTCTTCGGCCGGTTGCAGCGCGATCTCGATGACGTCGCCTTCGGCCACTTTGGCCTTGGGGTCTGTGACGGGCACGCCGCCGCGCGTGACCGCGCCCTCACCGATCAACCGCGCAAGGCGGGTGCGTGACAGGGCGGCGGCCTCTGGTACATCGCGCGCCAAGGCCTTATCAAAGCGGGCGGGCGGATTGGCCCCGATACGAATGGACAGGCGCTCTGTGGACACGAACACTCCTAACGTCGACGATCAGGACATTCCCCAGCTTCGCTTCCTGCGGGTGCTGGTGTCGGTCCTTGCGGGGGTGATGATCGTCGGGCTTCTAGTCCTGATCGTGTTGATTGTCATCCGTTTCCGCGAAGATCCCGTCAGTACGGTGTTTCCCGACCTGCCCGCGGCGATCACCCTGCCCGAAGGGGTCGAGGTTCAGGCGGTCACTGCAGGCAAAGGCTGGTATATGATCGTCACAGAGACAGGCCGCGCATTGGTCTACCGTACGGACGGAACCGAGGTTTCGGGCACCCAACTGGTGTTGCCGGACTGACGTCTTTGATCGATCAGCCCCTTTGGGTCAAACCTAGGCTTCCGACATCTGCCAGATCTCTGGTGCGAGGCGCGCCCGATACACCAGCAGTCTAAAAATGGGGAAATGGTACCGCCTCCCCGGCTCGAACGGGGGACCCCTGGTTCCACAAACCAGTGCTCTAACCAACTGAGCTAAGGCGGCACGTGCTGGCGCAATTACAGTTCTCGTCGCACGAATGCAAGACCGTGAGTTCAGGAAAGTTTCCATTTTTGATAACTTGCCGAGCCGTCCTTCATCCGCCCAATATGCGCAGAGCCAGCTTCGTCAGGCCGCGTCGCGCCACGGCCTGCGCAGCGCCCTTGCAGTTTCACCCCCCCTGCGCTAGCCAAACGCACCTGCAGACCGGAGGCCGCAATGGGCATCGACACCGAACGAGACATCGAAGCGAATCTTCAGATCGGACCGACCGACAAGGGGATGGTGCGCCTGTTCATCGACGCGGGCACCCTGGAGATCCCGATGGATTTCGAACCCGACGAGGCCCGCGAGATCGCCGAAGAGATCATGGCCGCCGCGCAGGCCGCCGAAGGCATGGGCCGCAAGCGCCGCTAGATCATCCCACCAGGCGCGTGCGGGTCGCGGGCGCAGGCCAGCCGCCGCGCCGTATCGCGGGCCAGTTTCTGCGTCATGGCCTTGCGTCGCGCGCCGCTCAGCCTGTCCTCATCGGGCATGCGGACAATCTCGCCGCCCCAGGCGTCGGCAATGATCAATCCGCTCTCTTCGGGTAGCAGTTCCACCGGGAAATCGGGTCCCACGGCCCAGAAGAACCGGTCGCAATAGGGTAAGTAGCCCTGCCATTTCGCATCGCTCAGGTAGTCCGCCCGGCTCGACTTGCATTCAATGCACCACAGCTCACCTTTCGGGCCGATGGCCATGACATCGACGCGCAGGCCACGGGCGGGCACAAACTCTTCCAACCCCCAGTAATCATGGCTGGCCAGCAGACGCGCGACGCCACGCGCGATCAGTTGGCCGGGTTGCAGTAGGGTCGGGTCAAAGGCGGTTTCGGGCGGGGTCTCTGTCATGCGTAAATCATGAACAATTCGTGAACAAATACAAGACCGGGGCTGATTGACTGGTATAACCCCCTGCTCCGCCCTACTTTTCCAACCGTGGGCTCACTTTTGGGTCCACGGAATGACCGGGGACAGCAGATGAGCAGACCGACCGATCGCGGCACGCGCATGGCGCGCGAGCTTGAGGGCCACCTTGGCTGGCTCGACAGCTTTACCGGCGCGGCGCTTGGCGTGCTGGCGGTGGCCTCGGGGATCTACACCTACCTGGGCGTGTCGACCCTGCTCGACGGTGACGGCGCAATGAAGGCCTTTGCCGCCATCGCCTATTCCATCGCCGTTTCAACCGGCATTTTTGTCTTCTGGTCCTATATGATGCGGCTGTTTCCGGCGATGCGAACCGCCAAGTCCAGAACGGGCCTTCTGGGGGCCATGGGCTTGGGGTCGCTCGCGATCATCGCGATGTCATCCTGGCTGAACGCGGCGGCGCTGGCCGGCGCGGCGGCGGTGGAACAACACCTCGCCGTCACGGTGCAAAGCTATCAGGGAACGCTGGAGCGGACGAACGAAATCGCGATTTCCGCCCAAGGGTTGGAGCGGGACGTCGCGCGAGTGCGCCAGTCGTTCGAGGATCTCTCGGAACAGGAAGCTGCCGGCACGCTTTCGGGCATGGCCGGGCGCGGTGCGGTGTTCCGGGTGTTGCGGCAGAAATCGGCGGAGCTTGCCGGGCTGGAAACACAGATCGCCTCGCAGGCGCCTCTCGTCACCTCGGCCTTTGCCGAAGGCAACGCGCTCTTGTCCCGGATGCGCGCGCTGACGGTTGAACCCGGCCCGGTCGAGGCGCGCTCGGTCGAGTTTTCCGAACAGGCGGTGCAGCTGGCGGGGTTGATCACCCAGCTCAGGCAATTGTCCGTGGCGCCGCTGGTGCAAAGGGCGGCGCAGGACCTTGCTGCCTCAGTCGTGCTGCCGGAACTCGACGGGCGCACGGCAGAGGATCGGAACGATCAGTCTGCAACGATTTCGTCGGTGCTGGAGGTGTTGCAGCAGCGCGCCGAGACGTTGGAGCGCGCGGCGGCTGAGGTCATTGCGATCCCGCCCCCGCCGGAGTCCACCTACACCCCGATCTCCGCTGCCGATGCGGTGATCCTTTATGCCCGCAACTTCATCCCCTCTTGGGCCGGCGCGATTGCCATCGACCTCCTGCCCGGCGTGCTGGTACTGATCGTGGCAATCACCCAAGGGCTGATCCGCGAAGGGCGCGAGGGCGCCGCCATCGAGGACACCATGACCATCGCCGAGTTGCGTGCCGCCCTGCACGCGGCACGTGACGTGGATCGCGCCTATTTCGCGTCACCGCCGCCCACGCCATTTGGTCCAGCCGGCGCTGCGCCGCCTGACCCGGTGCCCCCGTCCGCGCCTCCCGCGGCGGAACCCGTCTCGTCACCTTTGGCATCGGAAACGGACACCGAGGACAAACCCTCATCATGATGAGCGATCAGGAAAAGCTGCGCCCCGTGCGTCGCATGCTGACAGGCGTTCTGGTCTTCCAGCTGGTGCTGGCGCTTGTGCTCTTCCTCGGTGATCTCGGGCGTGATTTCGTTTGGCCGGGCGGCGGCCCCGCCGCCCCTGCTTTCGATCAGCCGACCCGGCCCGGCGATCAGACGCGGCGCTATGATCCGACGATGCCCGCGTCGCCGGGAACCGAGATTGACGGGCCGATGCCCGACCGGTTGGTTCTGCAGCCGCTGGACGGGAATCGCGCCCTCCTGACCGGGCGCATCGAGGCGGGCGACGGCGAGCGGATCGTGACGCAGATCGCCACCTCCTCCGCCAGTCAGATCGTGCTGCATTCGCCGGGCGGGTCCGTCACGGATGCGCTGAGCATCGGGCGCGCGCTGCGCGACGCCGGAAAGACCACCACCGTGCGTGCGCGCGACGTCTGCCTGTCCGCCTGCCCCTACATGCTCGCCGCCGGGACAGAACGGGTGGTCGAGAGCGGAGGCCGCGTCGGCGTGCACCAGCATTTTTTCGGAGAGAACACCTTCCTCCCGGCGTTTCTCGCCGTGCAGGACATCCAGCGCGGTCAGGGCGAGGTGATGCGCTACCTCGACGAGATGGGCATCGATCCGATGATGATGACGCACGGCCTGTCGACGCCACCAAACTCCATCTACATCCTGACCGAAGAGGAATTGGCGGAGTATGGAATGGTGACGGATTGATCGTCGAACGCGCACGGGGTTGACCGACACGCTCGGCCATAGGCTCGCCCTCACGACAAACCTCGCCGCCATTTCGCCTAGGCCCTTGTCGGGGACCGGTGGACCGACTATCTCAATCCGTGGCGGGTGCTGCCCTTCTCGTGAACGGTAACATTCCGGTGGCCTTAAGCAAATCCGAGGGAGCTGGCTCTGTCCGGACCGTGGTTCGGTTACCCGGCGCCCACCTGTATGAACAGGTCCTCGGGAATGCGTCTACCAAACGGTCGCGTGCGGGCCCGCCAACCTATTATTCCGCGATGAGGCGGCGCTGATCTGGTCGCGTTGGATCGGGCCGTGACGGACTGGACCGGGACGACTGGGCGCAGGGGATCGGTTCGCCGCATCCAGCCGAGGCACGGGGATGGTGAACGCCTTGGCGCACCCAGGCCCCAAATCGCCCGCATAAGCACCGCCCAGCACCCTTAGTGCTTGCGCCGTGCCGCCCAACCGCCACGGCGTCCTGTGACGGGGAACGTATGCAGCCCCTCGGACATCAAGCGCGTCATTGGATGATCATGCGCCTGATCGGCGTGCCGGGCGATCAGCGCGCTCAGCGCATCCTTCTGCGCGACAGAGTCCGGCAGGCTCAAGGCCCAATCGATGAGGATGGAGCGGCACTCTGCCTCGCCCAAACCATCGATCCGGTAGCTTTCACGGATCAACCCCTTTGGATCGTTTACGTCTAGGTCTTCCGACATGATCTAGCGGTCCTCTTCATCCACATTTGCCCCGCCGCGTGCCTCCTCGGGATCGACGGCCAAGGCAGCATCCACCGCCTTCGCGGCGCGCGCACGCAGCTCTTCGAGATGATCCCGAAGCTCTGACCAGCTATCCGAACCGGTGTCACGTAGCAACAACTCCCACCCCCCGCGACCCAAGGCGGCGGGATCGAGAGGTCGGGACGTCAAGAGCTTGGTCGTGAGGCTGAACGCCCAGAATTGCGCCCAGGCCTGATCGAGGTCGCTGGCCTGATCGGCAGTGATCCAGCCGATCTGTGCGGCGGCGTCCAACCCGGCGTGGATGTCCGACTCGCCGGTCCCGATCGCGAGGATCCCCGCCTGCGCCAGCAACTCGATCTCCTGCGTGCGACCGCGCCCCAGCTTCATGTCCCAATCGCGCGCCTCGCCGCGTGCGGCGGCAATGCGGGCCCGCATTTCGGCGACGTCCCGACGCAGGCCCAGCTGATCGCGGGGCTGTGCCAGGACCGTGCGGCGAAAGGCTTCGGTATCTTCACGCAACGACTGAGGCCCCGCCACGGGACGGGCGGAGGTAAGGGCCAGATGCTCCCAGGTCCAGGCTTCGGTCTCGTGATAGGCACGGAACGCGGGCCAGGAGGTCGCGACCGGCCCCTGATTGCCAGAAGGACGCAGCCGCATATCCACCTCGTAAAGCCGACCCTCAGCCGTGGGGGCAGACAACGAGGTCACCAAAGCCTTGGTAAGCTTGGCATAATAGACGCGCGAGACGAGCGGACGCTTGCCGTCGGATGAGTCCACTCCGTCGGCGTCATACATCACGATCAGGTCCAGATCAGAGCGCGCATTCAGCCGCCGCGCGCCCAGCGAACCCGCCCCGATCACAATCGCCCCGCGCCCCGGAGGCGGGCCGTGCCGCAGCGCAAAATTATCCTGAACCACCGGCCAGAGCCCGCGCAGGACCGCGTCGGCAAGGTCGGAATATTGCTCGGCCGCCTCGACCGGCCCGATCAGGCCGCGCAGGTGATGCACCCCGATGCGGAAATGCCATTCCTTCTGCCAGCGCCGCGCGGTGTCGAGCCGGGCCTCGTAGTCCTCCTCTGCTGCCAGAAGTCTACTCAAGCGCTCGCTCAGTTTATCCGCACCGGGCCATTCGGCAAAGAAGGCCCCGCCGATCACCGCGTCGAACACCGAAGAATTGCGCGACAGGTAGACCGCAAGGTCCGGTGCCGTCCCGGCGATGTCGCCAAGCAGGTCGATCAGTTGAGGATTCGCCTCGAACAGCGAAAACAACTGTACGCCTGCAGGCAATCCGGCCAGAAAACCGTCAAAGGCGACCAGCGCCTCGTCAGGTTTTGTTGCGCGTGACAGGGCATCCATTAGGCGGGGACGCAGACGGGCAAAAATCTCCTGCGCACGGGTTGAACGCAGGGCGGGATAACTGCGCCAGCGCTCAATCAACTCGGGGGAGATGGTGGGCGCATCCTCGGGGGTTGGCGAGGGCGGCATGCGGCAGGATTCTTGTGCAAAGAAGGTCTCGCAGGTGGTGTGCACCTCCTCCAGCCGTTGCCTGAGGTCCTTTCGGAAGCTCGCCCCATCCATGTCCGACAGTGCCGCGATCCTGTCGATGCCGTCCTCCGACTGCGGCAGCTCGTGGGTCTGGGCGTCGTTCACCATCTGGATGCGGTGTTCAACATCACGCAGGGCGCGGTAATGCGACGCCAGCCTCTCTGTCACGTCCAGCGGAGCCCATTGACGGTCCGACAGCAGGCCGAGCGCCTCGACGGTGCCACGGACCCGCAAACCGGGGTCGCGCCCGCCAGCGATGATCTGGTGAAACTGGGCAAAGAATTCGACCTCCCGGATGCCGCCGCGCCCCAGCTTCATGTCGTGACCCGGCAGAGTGATCGCGCCGTGGTGCCCCTTGTGATCGCGGATCGCCTGCCGCATGTCATGGGCGTCCTGAATGGCCGCGAAATCGAGGTGGCGCCGCCAGACAAAGGGGCGCAGCGCGGCGATAAAGGTCTCACCGGCAGCGATGTCCCCGGCGGCGGGCCGCGCCTTGATATAGGCGGCGCGCTCCCACGTTCGCCCGAGGCTCTCGTAATAGCGTTCTGCCATTTCGGTCGAGAGGCAAACCGGCGTGACAGATGGATCGGGCCGCAAGCGCAGATCCGTGCGAAAGACGTAGCCGTCCTCGGTTATATCGGAGAGCATCGCGGCGATGGCGCGCGTGGCGCGGATATAGATCGGACGCGCCTCGTTATAGGTGTCGGCGTCATAGCGGCTTTCGTCAAACAGGCTGATCAGGTCAATGTCAGATGAATAGTTCAACTCGCCCGCGCCCATCTTTCCCATGGCCAGAATGATCATTCCGGCGCCAGTCTCAATGTCGGCCTCACTCATCCCCGGCAATTTCCCTCGCGCGATCAGGGGGCGCAGCACCGCACGCAGGGCCAGATCGCAGGCGAGGTCGGCAAAGCGCGAGAGGGCACCTGTCACCTCCTCCAGTGGCCAGACGCCGCCGAGGTCGGCAAGCGCGATCAGCAAGGCAACGCGCCGTTTACCCTGTCGAAGCGCGGCCTTCAGCGTCTCGGGCGCGCTGACCTCGATGGCACGCAGGCGGTCGAACTCATCGCTCAACGCCGCCTCGGGATCCTCCAGCGCTTCGGCGATCCAAGGGGTTTCCTTTTGCAACAGGGACAGCAGGAAGGGGCTGCACCCGCCTGCCCCGGCGATCAGATCGCCCAGCCCCCCCGACAAGGGCAGAAGCGCGCGGGCATCTGCCGCCCGATCAGGATCATGCGGGCGCGGGCTGCGGGTCTGGCGATTGGCAAAGCTCATGGCGCGACATTCGCTGCCTTGGCGGGTCTGGTCAATGGCCCGGTTCTGCGACAGGATCGCCCGCATGAGCAAGAGCATGAAACGCGTCTCCCGCGCGCTGGCAGACGCCGGGATCGAAGTTGAAATCGTCGAACTCGGCACTGCGCGCACTGCGCAAGAGGCCGCGGAGGGGGTCGGCTGTCATCTGGACCAGATCGCCAAGTCGATCATCTTTGCCGGTGAGACCTCGGGCGAGGCTTTGCTGTTTCTGACCGCCGGCGGCAACATGGTGGATCAGGCCAAGGCGAGCGCACTGGCGGGAGAACCGTTATGCAAGGCGGATGCGGCATTGATCCGGGCGCAAACCGGCTTTGCCATCGGCGGTGTCGCACCTCTCGGCCATCTGAACCCGATCCGCGCGTGGACCGACCCAAAGCTGCTGACCTTTGAACGAATCTGGGCCGCTGCGGGCACCCCGCATCACGTTTTTGCGCTGAACCCGGCTGATCTCCTCCGAATTTCCGGATCTCAACAAGCTGATTTTGTTCAATAAAGTCGCTTAATGTAAAAAACATTCACATAAACCCTTGCAGGTGAGTACCGCAGACCCAATCTTGGTAATGTGAAAAGCATTCACATCATAACAAACCAACGCAGTAACGAATACGGAGCACCTGACATGACCCCCGCCGCCGCCACTAGCTACACCGAACGCGCCGCCCGCCCTTTGGGTTGGCTCGCCAAGTCGGAGGCCTGGCTCGACAGCAAAGGCAAAGGGGCCTGGATCGCCGCAATGGTCCTTGGCTTTGTCTTCTTCTGGCCTGTCGGCCTCGCCCTTCTGTTCTACATGATCTGGAGCAAGCAAATGTTTCGCAAATCCTGTCGCAGCACCAACGGTTCGTCCCTCGCCATGCGCAAATCCGGCTTTGCCGCGATGAAAAGCTCCGGCAACGTCGCCTTTGACAACTACAAGTCGGAGACGCTGCGCCGCCTGGAGGAAGAGCAGGAGCAATTCGAGAGCTTCCTCGAACGTCTGCGCGAAGCCAAGGACAAGGCCGAGTTCGACGAATTCATGAACGAGCGCGCCAAGAAGACCCGCGACGACACCGTGCGTGAAGACGAAAACGCCTGATCCAGGCCAACCTGACCCACGACACCACGGGGGGCCATATTGGCCCCTCGCGATCCGGCCGGATGCCCCCGGCACGCACGCCCCCTTACGGAGATGACGATGACCACCGAAACCTGGGCCATTCCCGACCCGAGCCTGCAACCTGAATTCTACGCAGACGTCCCGTCCAAGCGGTTGATGGCCTGGGTGGTGGATGTCGTGCTGATCGGCGCGCTGGTTCTGGTGCTGGTCCCCTTCACCGCCTTTATCGGGTTGTTCTTCCTGCCCCTCATGTTCCTCGTGATCAGCTTTCTCTACCGCTGGTCCACGCTGGCTTCGGGCTCGGCAACCTGGGGCATGCGTCTCTTGGCTATCGAACTTCGCGATGGCAACGGCGACAGGCTGGATGGTGGAACCGCCTTCTTACACACGCTTGGTTATTCGGTCTCCGTCGCGTTTCCACTGCTGCAGGTGGTCTCTGTTGGGTTGATGCTGACTGGATCGCGGGCGCAAGGCCTGACGGACAATGTGCTGGGAACGGTGGCAATCAATCGTCGCGCAGGCCATTGATCCTCGAATCGAAACAAACACCGGTTCGGCCCGTCATGCGCGCCGGGCCGGTGTCTCGTCTTTGGACGCACATTCTCGCGCTCGCCGTTCGAGGCGTGACATGGTTGACTTTTCGCCGTCAAACAGGAAGGAAACGCCGTCAAATCCCCGGCGTACAGGCAACTTTGTGATGGCGAAGGAAGTTACCCCTCTGAACCTTTGACTTATCACCTGCCTTCTGTATCGTTTCCTGAAATCAGCACGATCTGCCCAACAGTCCAGTTTTATTAACCAATGCGCCACACACTGCCTCTGACGCCGCAATTCTATGTGACGGCCCCTCAGCCTTGCCCCTACCTTGAGGGCCGGATGGAGAGGAAGCTGTTTACCTCGCTCAGTGGGGACGCGGCGTCACAATTGAATGACACCTTGTCAAAACAAGGTTTTCGGCGGTCGCAGAATGTTCTTTACCGGCCCTCCTGCGCGGATTGTGCCGCCTGCATTTCCGCGCGCATAGACGTCTCGGCCTTTGCCCCGAGCAAGAGCCAGCGCAAGACGCAGCGCCGCAATGCGCAGGTCCAGCGGCGAGCGACGTCGCCCTGGGCGACCGAGGAGCAATACGAACTGTTTCGCGACTACCTCGATCATCGCCATGCCGACGGCGGCATGGCCGACATGGACGTCTTTGAATTCGCGGCCATGGTCGAGGAAACTCCGATCCGGTCGCGAGTCATCGAATATACCCACCCAGATCGCGGGTTGACCGGGGTGGCCCTGACCGACGTGCTGGATGATGGATTGTCGATGGTCTATTCGTTCTACGATCCCGATCACCCCGGCGACAGTCTGGGCACCTACATGATCCTCGATCATATCGAGATCGCGCGAGAAGCCGGGCTTCCCTATGTCTACCTCGGCTATTGGGTCCCCGGCTCGCCCAAGATGGGTTATAAGACAAAATTCAAGGGGGTTGAGCTATATGTCGGAGGCGAATGGGCACGGATGCGCGACCCCGCCGATTATGACAGTGAACGCCACCCGCTCAAGACCGACCCGATTGCAGAACAGGTGGCAAATATCTCGCTGCCTGACCTCAGATCACCGCGCGGTTGATCGGTGTGACAGGGCGCAGCTGCAACCTCTTGGCCGAACTTTGGGAGGCACCGGGCGCCGAAGCCGACTTTCGCAAGTTCCAGGACCTGATCCTCGGCATCGTTCAGGATCACGGCGGGCAGATCCTCGGCGTGGACCGACCGTCCAAGACCGACGCGCCCGACGGCCCGGACGAAATCCATCGCGTGCAATTCCCGGATGCCGATGCGCTGATCGCCTACCGCGCGGATCCGCGCCATGTGCAGCTTTCCGGTCTGCGCGACATGTCGGTGGCCAAGATGGTGATGACCAACCTAGGCACTGTGCACGACGACTGACCTATCGCCGCATCGCATCTTGATCGAAACGTGAAAAACGCCCGGCCCTTTGCGGGACCGGGCGTTCTTTTTACCCAGCTTTGCGCGCGGTGATCGGCGGCACGGTGGCACGGTGGCAAAATAGACCCAGGCCGGATGCTGGCCTGCCCCGTATTACTTCGCGCCATGGTAGGCATCTGCCTGACCCGAGGTCACGGCGTCAAAGCTTTCCAGCATGCTCGCCAGTTCATCGGCGCCCTTGTGATCATGGTCAATGACCCGCCGGACATGCCGTTGTCGTTGTCGCTGAACCGTCCGACCTAGTCCCAGACCCCGGCTGAACCACGCGGACAGGTGGTTCAGGAATTCACCGCAGCTTCACCATTGGCCTTTGTCGGGCCAAGGCCGCAGCCCGCTGCACAGGGGAACATGCACGTTCGCAGGTTTGAAGGAGTGGACGGATAGATCGGTCCGCCATGCGTCTAATGCCAGGGTCCATCCAGCGCCAACATTCAAGCCCTTCGCCCGGCTCTGTTCCGGCAAGCTGATTCTCCGCCCGCAGCGCGCTTTCGCAAAGAAATTTGACTTAGTGCGCAATATTCATAAAGAAAATACGGTTTCAGCGACATTTTTAGCAGCGAATTGCTGTTGACCTTACCCTGTCAACTGCCTAATCCTCGAGATGCACGTAAGAAACAGGAGCCTTCGGGCATGAGAACGCTAGTCGTCATCGTAGGAAACAGGCGCATGGGCCGGTAGCACCGGAACCTGATCAGGACCCCATGCGCCCCCGGAAAACCAACCGGGGGCTTTTTTATTGGCCAAGGCTCAGACAAGACAAAGCCTGACCATGTCCAGCTTGACCCCGGCTTGATCGCGACTTGATCACGACGCGGACGACATCATGCGAACGAAGGTGCCTCAACTGGCACGGACCGACCCGGCAGGGTCACAAAACGGAGAAGCGAAATGGCACGGCAGATGACTGGAGCAAGGATGGTGGTTCAGGCGCTGAAGGATCAGGGCGTCGACACGATTTTCGGCTATCCGGGTGGTGCCGTACTGCCGATCTATGACGAGATTTTCCAGCAGAACGATATTCAGCACGTGTTGGTGCGCCACGAACAAGGCGCGGTTCATGCGGCCGAGGGCTACGCGCGTTCGACCGGCAAGCCCGGCGTCGTTCTGGTGACCTCCGGCCCCGGCGCGACCAATGCGGTGACCGGGTTGGCCGACGCGCTGCTGGATTCCATCCCGATCGTGGTGCTAACCGGTCAGGTCCCGACCTTCATGATCGGCTCGGATGCGTTTCAGGAGGCCGACACGGTCGGCATCACCCGTCCATGTACCAAGCACAACTGGCTGGTGAAGGATACCGGGGGCCTCGCCCACACCCTGCACGAGGCGTTTCACGTCGCCACAGCGGGACGTCCCGGACCGGTCCTGATCGACATCCCCAAGGACGTGCAATTCGCCAATGGCACCTACACACCCCCTGCCAAGGCCAGCGCGCAGCGCTACCAGCCGCAGGTCAAGGGCGACATGGATTCGATCATCGAACTGGTCGAGGCGCTGGAAAGCGCGAAGAAGCCGGTTTTTTATACCGGCGGCGGCGTCATCAACTCGGGCACTGCGGCCAGCCAGTTGTTGAGCGAATTGGTGGATGCGACCGGCGCGCCCATCACCTCGACCCTCATGGGGCTTGGCGCCTATCCGGCTTCGGGCAAGGGCTGGCTCGGGATGCTCGGGATGCACGGTCTTTACGAGGCCAACATGGCGATGCACGATTGCGACCTGATGATCAATATCGGCGCGCGGTTCGATGACCGGATCACCGGGCGCCTCGATGCCTTCAGCCCGCATTCGAAAAAGGCGCATATCGACATAGACCCGTCGTCGATCAACAAGGTGATCCGCGTCGACATCCCGATTGTCGGGGACGTCGGGCATGTGCTGGAGGACCTGCTCAAGGTCTGGAAGTCGCGCGGCCGCAAGATGAACCGTGAAGCGATTGCAAAGTGGTGGAAACAGATCGAGGAGTGGCGCGCGATCAACTGCCTCAACTACAAACCCTCCGATAAGGTGATCAAGCCGCAATACGCGCTTGAACGGCTCGAAGCGCTGACCAAGGGGCGTGACCGCTACATCACCACCGAGGTGGGCCAGCATCAGATGTGGGCCGCGCAATATCTGACGTTCGAGGCGCCCAACCGCTGGATGACCTCCGGTGGGCTCGGCACCATGGGCTATGGCTTCCCGGCCTCCATCGGGGTGCAGATGGCGCATCGCGACGCGCTGGTCATCAACGTGGCCGGAGAAGCATCGTGGTTAATGAACATGCAGGAGCTGGGCACCGCAATGCAATTCCGCCTGCCGGTCAAGCAGTTCATCCTGAACAACGAACGCCTCGGCATGGTGCGCCAGTGGCAGGAATTGCTCCACGGTGAGCGATATTCACACTCCTGGTCTGAATCCTTGCCCGATTTCGTCAAGCTGGCCGAAGCCTTTGGCGCCAAGGGTATCCAGTGCAAGGATCCGGCCGATCTGGACGACGCGATCATGGAGATGATCAACCATGACGGGCCGGTGGTCTTTGACTGCCTCGTGGAAAAGCACGAGAACTGCTTTCCCATGATCCCGAGCGGTGAGCCGCACAACAAGATGTTGCTGGGCGACGCCTCTACCAAGGATGCCATCAAGGAAGGCGGGGCGGTCATGGTCTGACCGGCCCCAGGCCGCGACCGCCGTCCCCCTGCCCCACGAAATTCGGAGACATCGACATGTCCGCACTACAGATCAAAAAAGGCGCAAACAAACATTCGGCCTATAACCTGCGTCCGACCTTTTCGGATGTTGAGGAAACCCACACCCTCGCCCTGTTGGTGGACAACGAGGCGGGGGTGCTGGCCCGCGTCATCGGGTTGTTTTCGGGCCGTGGTTACAACATCGACAGTCTGACGGTGGCCGAGGTCGACCACACCGGACACCTCAGCCGCATCACCATCGTGACCCGTGGCACGCCCCAGGTGATCGAGCAGATCAAGGCGCAACTGGGCCGCATCGTCCCGGTGCACCGCGTCAACGACCTCACCGTCGAAGGACCGGCGGTAGAGCGCGAGCTGGCCTTGCTGAAGGTCAGCGGCAGCGGTGACAAGCGGGTCGAGGCGTTGCGGCTGGCTGATATCTTCCGCGCCAATGTGGTCGACAGCACACTGGACAGCTTTGTATTCGAACTGACCGGGGCTTCGGACAAGGTCGACGCCTTCGCCGACCTCATGCGTCCCCTGGGCTTGGTCGAAATGGCACGGACCGGCGTGGCCGCCCTATCTCGCGGGTCTGTGGCCTAAAGTCGCAGGAGCTGGCCTCTGCCGCAATCCGCCGGCGCGCGCCGGCGCCTCGCTCATTTGGTGCAGGGACACTCCGCCGCCCGATCCCATGGCCGCGTGATCCTAGCGCGGCGTGAGCCTAACCCTGTAAGGCATGCGCGGTCCTCGGCGCTCGCTGAAGTTGTGCGTGGCGGGGCGCGGACGCTTGCGAAAACGCGATGACCTCACCGCGCCGTCCTGTTGATGGCCCGCCGGACACCGTAATTTCCTGACCGTTTCGCCGCGCCGCATCCCCGGTGACCTTTGCACGCGCAGCGCAGAGGGCTTCTGACAGGTTGGGGCAATGCTCAGGTGACACCATAACAGCGTGACGTGCGCGTCTGACCGCCGCAACCCACTGAGTTTCAAAGCGAATAAGATCACCCGCTTGGGGAGTCTTGACGCCGGGCACCATATCTCCGGCGTGATCCAAAAAGTATTCCGACAGGTCGAGATAGGCGAGATCCCCGTGGTCTTCGCACCAGATTACCGCTGAGTTCGCTTTCCGGCTGCTCCACAATACGACACCAAACATGTATCAGTCCCTCCGGATATTATGTTTCCGTTTACCCCACTGTGTGGAATTGATCGGCGTCCGCATATGACCCATCCTGTGAAAGCCCTATGCAAAATGTGTCGTTGCAATTATTTTCTGTCGCTATAGAGTTCGCACCGTGACGCTAAATAACGTCACTACAAATTAGAATTGCCTCCAATTAGCGTCAGATGGGGCGGTAAACAGGAAAAGACTAGCGGAGTTCATACTTTTGTTGCGATCTGCCAAGAATGTGAGTCAGGTGCCAACTGACCCGGCTGGAATAAGAAATATATTTGGCGCGAACTTGCGACAAATGAGTGCGGAGTATTCCTCCATCGCGAGCCTTTGCCGCGATCTTGGGATAAATCGAACGCAATTCAACCGCTATCTGTCAGGCGAGAGCTTCCCTCGCCCGGACGTGTTGCATCGCATCTGTGCGTTTTTCGGCAAGGATGCCCGCATCTTGCTGGAACCGGTCGACAGCGTGCCCGAAGGTAGCAGTGAATTGCTGAACCACCCCTCGATCCGCGACTTCATGGGACGTAAATCCACCCAGGTTCCCGAAGACGTGGTTCCCTCTGGCCTCTATCGGTTCTCGCGCCGCTCTTTTGTGGACGATACCCTGGCCGTCATGGGGATGCTGCTGGTGTTTCGCGAGGACGGCTATACCTTCCTGCGCGGATACGAAGCCAAGGATGCGATGGAGCAGCAGGGCCTTGCCACAGACGGGCCAACACGTGAATTTCGCGGAATTTTTCTGCTCCAGGAAGAGGGCGTCGCCAATGTCGCTGCGCGGCGGGGTTCGATCACCTGTTCCTACCAGTTCCTGTCGCGGTATCCGTCAATGGACGGGCATTTTCTCGAAGGGTATTCGGCGCGATCAGTACGCGAGACAGTGCGCAGCCGCCGCGTGGAACGCACGGTCTACGAGCACCTCGGAACCAATCGCGCCGCCATTCGCTGGACCGCGAAAGAAGGCGGGCTTATCGCCTATGACCAACTGCCGAAATTTCACCAGCGCTTGCTGCGGATGGATGAACCCTTCCGCTGAGGCGGGCCGGAGCATCGCGAACGGATCTGCCCTGTTGCCCTGCTGATGGGGTCTTTCAGCGCGCCCTCGCCATGCGCCTGACCCTCAGTCCAACCCGCCCCGACGTGCCGCAAATCTCGCGATCCGCTCCATCCCTTCGCGGATGTCATCGCTCCCGCCCGCATAGGAAAGCCGCCACATATGGCCGCCCCGTTCCGCGTCGAAATCATAGCCGGGCGTGACGGCCACCCCCTCTTCGTCCAGCAGCGTTTTGGCGAGGGTCAGACTGTCCTCCCCCAAATGGGCTATATCGGCGTAAACATAAAAACCACCGTCCGGCGGCGCAAACCGGGTGATCCCCGCAGCCGCCAACCCGTCGAGCACGATTTGCCGGTTGTTGCTGTAGATCGACAGGTTCTCGGACAGCTCACCTGAGGCCTCCAGCGCCCCAAGGGCCGCGACCTGACTGACGTGCGGCGCACAGATAAACATATGCTGAGCAAGCTTCTCGATGCGCGATATCTGCGCCGACGGCACCACCATCCAGCCGATGCGCCACCCCGTCATCGAGAAATACTTGGAAAACGAGTTGATCACAAAGGCGTCGTCGGCAATCTCCAACGCCGAGACACCGCGATCCCCGTAGTGCAACCCATGATAGATCTCGTCCGAGATGAACGCCGTGTCGCTTTGACGCGCGGCATCGATCAGCCCGGTCAGCTGGTCCCGGTTCAACATCGTTCCGGTCGGATTGGCGGGCGATGCGACAAGAACACCGTTCAGCCCGGCGCCTGTGATCTGATCGGGGCGCAATTGATAACCGTCCTGCATCTCGGTGCGGATCAACACGGTCTCCAGCCCCTGCGCCTTGAGGATCTGCCGGTAGGCCGGGTATCCGGGGTTAGCGATGCCCACCCGGTCGCCGGTGTCGAACAGCGCCGTGAAACTCAGCAGGAAGCCCCCCGACGACCCCGGCGTGACGATCACCCGCGCCGGGTCGAGATCGACGCCATACCACTCATCATAGAGCGCGGCGATGCGTTTGCGCAGCGCCGGAAGACCGAGCGCGACGGTATAGCCCAGCGGTTCGCTCTCCAGCGCCGCCGCCACCCTCTCACGCGCCAGCTTGGGCGCGGGCGTTCCAGGTTGGCCGATTTCCATGTGAATGACGTGGCGCCCGGACGCTTCGGCGTCGGCCGCCATCTTCAGTATATTCATCACAATAAAGGGATCGACGTCGCCCCGGCTTGAAACCCGCATATTCATCTCCGACAGTGTCGCCACCTTTTCAACGGAGTTCGACTTGAGGTCAATGATCCGCCCTTTCCTGATTGTCCTCGCCCTCGGCGTTGTGTTGGCGGCCAGCCTGCCGCGCGCGGTGCAGGCGGCGACGCTGGTCCGGGACGCCGACATCGAACATGCGCTCGGCCAGTTGTCCGGGCCGGTGCTGCGGGCGGCCGGGCTCAGCCCGTCGCGGGTTGGGATCTACGTGGTCGAGGACAATGCCATGAACGCATTCGTGCTCGACCCGACTGCGATCTACATTCACTCCGGCATGATCCTGCGCCTCACGAAAGCCTCTGAACTACAGGCCGTCATCGCCCATGAGGCTGCGCATATCGCCAATGGTCACCTGATCCAGCGCTCTGCCAACATGCAATCGGCGCGCAATGTCGCACTGCTGGGCACGGCGCTCTCGGTCGCGGCGGGCGCGGCCACGGGGCAGATGGAGGCGGCAGGCGCGGTGGCCTTCGGCGTCGGTGCCTCTGCCCGACGGGTGTTTTTTGGCCACACCCGGGCCGAAGAAAGCGCGGCGGATCAATCGAGCATCCGCTACCTCGCCGCCGCCGGGGTCGAAACCGCCGGGGCCGTTTCGGTGATGGAGTTATTCGCGGGGCAAGAGGCCCTGCCGGAGCGTCGCCAGGATATTTACGCCCGCTCCCACCCCCTTTCGCGCGACCGGCTGCGCCAGATCAAGGCGCTGGCCGTCAGTTACGGCAAGCCGCATGCGCCGGACCCGACGGCGGAGTATTGGTTTGACCGTGCCAAGGGCAAGCTTTCGGCCTTTGTGCGCAATCCCAAATGGACCTTCCAGCGCGCCCATGAAAGCCCCGCCGGGGACGTGCGCGCCATGCGTGAAGCGGTGGCCTACCACCGCCTGAACCAGACGAAAAAGGCGCTGGCCGCGCTGGATCGCGCCCGCGCCGTGCGACCCGGCGATCCCTACTACAATGACCTGCGTGGTCAGATCCTGCTGGAAACCCGGAACTGGGGCGCCGCCGTGAACGCCTATGGAGCGGCACTGAAAGCCGCGCCGAAGAACACACTTATCCAGGCCGGCTATGGCCGCGCACTCGTTGCGCTCGGCGAGCCGGAGCGCTACCGGCAGGCGGTACCGCATCTGGAACGCTCCATCGCGCGGGACTGGCGCAACGACATGGCGCTGCGCGACCTCGGCACCGCTTATGCCAAGCTTGGAAATCTCGGGATGGCGAACCTTGTCACCGCTGAACGTCATGCGTTGCGTGGTCGGATGAAAGAGGCCGACATTCTTGCCGCCCGCGCCACCGGATTGCTACCGCGCGGCTCGCCCGGTTGGCAGCGCGCGCAGGATGTGTTGAATGCGGTGAAGAACCAGAAATGACGACTATTCCCAACAGGAGCCTTAATATGAAACGCCTCGCCCCCTTTGCCCTGCTGGGACTGCTCGCCGCCCCTGTGCAGGCTTTCGACCTGACAGACATGACCGAGGCTGAGCGTGACACCTTCCGGGACGAGGTCCGCACCTACCTGCTGGATAACCCCGAGGTCATCATGGAAGCCGTCAGCGTGCTGGAAGCGCGCAACGCCTCCGCCCAGGAGACCGACGATCTGGCGCTTGTCCGTGACAATGCCGATGCGATCTTCGAAGATGGATTTTCCTGGGTCGGTGGCAATCCCGACGGGGATGTCACAGTCGTCGAATTCCTCGATTACCGCTGTGGCTATTGCCGCAAGGCCTTTGACGAGGTGATGGAGCTGGTCTCATCCGACGGCAATATCCGCCTTGTGGTCAAGGAGTTCCCGATCCTCGGGCAAGCCTCGCTCGACAGTTCCCGCTTTGCCATCGCGACCTATAAGGTCGCGGGCGGCGAGGCTTATGAGCTGATGCATGAGGCCCTGATGGATTACAACGGCGCGACCGATCCCGCGGCGCTGTCACGACTGGCCTCCGGCCTCGGTCTCGATCCTGAGCCGATTGTCGCCGCGCTGGAGGATTCAGCTATCGACGCCGACATCCGCGAAAATCACGAGCTGGCAACCAAGCTCAAAATCAACGGCACCCCGACCTTTGTCTTCGAGGATCAGCTCATCCGGGGCTATGTTCCTCTGGACGCGATGCAGCAGATCGTCTCGGATCAGCGCGAGGGTTGATCCCATGACTGTCGCACGGTGGAGGCACAGGCGCATGGAACTGGCGATGCGTCGGCTTGGCGCGACCGCCGCGCTTTGCCTGTCTGCGACCAGTACGCTGGCCAGCGGGTTGGACCTGACCCCGAAAGAGCGCGCGGCCCTTGGCGAAGAGGTTCGCGCCCTCCTGCTGGCGGAGCCGGAGTTGGTCGACAAGGCCATAAACCCGCCCGCCCCGAGCCTTTACAGCGAATATGTGCAGGCCGATCTTGATCGCCTCGAGGAGAACGCCGATTTGTTTGTCGCGACGGCGCGCGGAATCGGCGCGACCGATCCCGGAATAACCATTCTATTTTTCGAGGATTACCCCTGCGCCTCCTGTGGCGCGGCCTGGGCGGACCTGGAAACGCTGGTCACGCGGCACCCCGACATCCGCGTCGAACCGAGGTTCGCCGGAGAAAGCGGGGCGGCGCAGACCTTGCTATCGCTGCTCGACCGCCAAGGTGCGCAGGCCTATCACGACGCACATCGCAAGCTGTTGGCCGCCGGGACAGAGGCCGATCTTTCCGCGATCCTGGACGAGAACCGCTGGCCCACGGATCGGATGCTGCGCGCAGAACCACGTCAGGAGGCAGCCGCCTTTGCCGCGCTGGAGATGGACAGCGCGCCCGCCTACGTCCTGCCGCGCATGATGCTACAAGGCGCTATGCCGCTGATGGTGCTGGAGAAATATCTCTCGGAGTAGATCGAGAACATAGCAGATCGAGCGGTCTGTTTCCTCGACAAATCGCGCGCCGAGCTACTCAGCCGCCTGCGCGGCGCTTTCCCTCTCGATCTCTTCGGCGCGCTTTTCGACCGCTTCGACGATGTGATCGACCATCTGATCGTTGCTCATCTTGTGGCTCTGCTTGCCCGCAAGATAGACCATGCCAGAGCCAGCGCCGCCGCCGGTAAAGCCCACGTCCGTCATCAGCGCCTCGCCCGGTCCATTGACCACGCATCCGATGATCGACAGGCTCATCGGGGTCTTGATATGCTCCAACCGCTGCTCCAGGGCCTCGACGGTCTTGATGACGTCGAACCCTTGCCGCGCGCAGGATGGGCAGGAGATGATGTTGACCCCGCGATGGCGCAGGCCAAGCGATTTGAGAATCTCGAAACCGACCTTGACCTCTTCGACCGGGTCGGCGGAGAGCGAAACGCGCAGGGTGTCGCCGATGCCCATCCACAAAAGGTTGCCCATACCGATCGCGCTCTTGATCGTGCCGGAGGTCAGGCCGCCCGCCTCGGTAATCCCGAGGTGGATCGGCGCATCCGTCGCGTCCGCCAACTGCTGGTAGGCGGCAGCGGCCATGAAGACGTCGGAGGCCTTCACGCTGATCTTGAACTCATGGAAATCATGGTCCTGAAGGATGCGGATGTGATCCATGCCGCTTTCCACCATGGCGGCGGGACAGGGCTCGCCGTATTTCTCCAGCAGGTGCTTTTCCAGCGATCCGGCGTTGACCCCGATGCGGATGGAACAGCCGTGGTCCTTGGCGGCGCGAACGACCTCGGCCACGCGCTTTTCATCGCCGATATTGCCGGGGTTGATCCGCAGGCAGGCCGCGCCGGCCTCTGCCGCTTCAATCGCGCGCTTGTAGTGGAAATGGATGTCGGCGACGATCGGCACCGGGCTTTCGCGCACGATATCTTTCAGCGCTTTGGTCGCGGCCTGATCGGGGGTGGAGACGCGGACAATGTCGGCCCCCGCCTCTGCCGCACGCTGGATCTGCGCCACGGTTGCCGCGACATCCGCGCTGTCGGTATTGGTCATCGTCTGGACGGAAATCGGCGCATCGCCCCCGACGGGGACGCTGCCGACCATGATCTGGCGGCTCTTGCGGCGGTCGATGTTGCGCCAGGGGCGGATGGGATTGTGCGACATGGGATCCTCGCGGGCTTTGCGATCAGGCCAGCCATAGCGCGCAACGCCGGGCGGAGCAATGCGCCGCACCGTCGGATCAGGTCACAGCTACGGGATCAGCGGGTGGGCGTGTCGAGCTGCTTGGCCTTGGCGAGCATGACTTCCTCGGCCACCGGGTCCGCCGCAAGGTCCGCGACCTCGTAGCCGTCCTTCATCGCCGTGCTGTCCAGCGCAACATTGCGGATGGTCGACGTGCCGGGACCAAGCGGGCCGCGCAATTCGCCCTCAACAGAGACGTAGAGCGATCCGGACATGCCTGCGCGCAGCAGCGGCGGCTCTTCGGTCAGGGGGACCTCGTATTCTTCGCCAGCGTCGAGGATCTTCTCAAAGACCACGGTGCCATCCGCGGCGCTGACCCGCACCCAGGCCGGGCGCACGGCCACCAGCGTCACGCCGGGGCCGGGATTTTCGGTAACGCGCGGTGTCGTTGCGGTCGCGACCGGTTCACCCGGTTCAGTCGAGGCGAAATCGCCCAAGCCGGCAAGCGCCATCGCCACGGCGCGATCTTCGGCAGAGCCGGGAACCACAGGTTCGGCATCAGCTATATCCCTACGCCCCATCGTGCCCATCTCGGACGGATTGAGGGTCGAAATCGCACCGTCCCGCGCCACCAGAACGGGGACATCCAGCGCTTCGGGGCGGTAAAGGCGGTCCAGCCCGTCCGAGGCGCGACCCGACGTCGACACGAGGTCCGGCCCGGTCGGCAAGGTGCTGCCGGGCGCCGCCTTGATCGGGTCGAGATCGCTGAGGACGTCCGGCGCCTGTTCGACGGGTGCGAACTGCACGCGCTGCACTTCGGTCAGGACGGACCAGCCGCCGTACCCGATCGCGCCGATCAACGCGATCAAAACAGCGACAGAGCCGAGCGCGCCGGGCTCGACCCGCGACAGAAAACTTTCGCGGTCCGGAAGGAACGGTGTGGCCGAGGCCAGCGGGTCAATCGGTTTCTTGCGCGGGCTGATCAGGTCGGCATCGGAGGCCTTGCGCGAGCTTGCGACCTTGCTGCCGGAGGCGGCGTCGGACATGCCGTGCACGGGCGAAAACCCGCTTTCGCCGCAAAACTGACCAAAGGCGCGATCCGGGTCGATGTCGAGGTATCGCGCGTAAGAGCGCACGTAACCGGCGATGAAACCGGGCGTCTCAAAGGCATCCGGGTCACAGTTTTCGATGGCAGAAATATAGGTGGCCTTGATCCGAAGTTCGCGCTGAACATCCAGCAGCGATTTGCCCATGGTTGCACGTTCACCGCGCATCATGTCGCCGAGCTTCAGCTCATAATCATCGAATCCCTTGGGCTGGACTACGTCTTCACCCAGCTTCGGTTTCGCCTTACGCCGCATCATCCCGCTGCCCCATCCGCGATATACCGACTCGTTATCACCCCGATTCGAGTCCGGCTCTTTGTTTACAACAGCCTATCACGATTCAAGGAGTTTTCTATCAAAAGGGTTGTTTCGGGGAATTAACGGCGGGTTTAGGCCTGAAACTGCCCAAGAGGTCTACATACAAGGGGTTGTGGCTGCCCAAATTTTGTCCACAAGCTGCAGATTCTCGCTGAAGCCCCCCCCTACCCGGTCACGCCTCGACCTTAACCGGCGAGCTCTTGGCGGTTCAGCGCGCAATGCGACCAGAGCGAATCCATCGCCTTGACCAACCTGTCCATCTCTTCGGGGCCATGTACCGGCGAAGGCGTAAAGCGCAACCGCTCGGTCCCGCGCGGCACGGTCGGGAAGTTGATCGGCTGCACGTAGATGCCATTGTCGTCCAACAGCATATCCGAGAGCAGCTTGGTGTGGACCGGATTGCCAACGATCACCGGGACGATATGGCTCCCGTGGTCGATCAGCGGCAGGCCGAGACCCTTGAGCCGGGTCTTGAGGATGCGTGCCTGTTGCTGGTGCAGGTCGCGCAGGGCCTGATCCGATTTCAGATGCTTGACCGATGCCGCCGCACCGGCCGCAACCGCAGGCGGCAGCGAGGTGGTAAAGATAAACCCCGGCGCATAGGAGCGGATCGCGTCGCACATCTTGGCCGAGGCCGCGATATAGCCGCCCATGACGCCGTAGGCCTTGGCCAGGGTGCCATTGATGATGTCGATGCGGTCCGCCAATCCGTCGCGTTCGGTGACACCACCGCCGCGCGGGCCGTACATGCCGACTGCATGCACCTCGTCGATATAGGTCAGCGCGCCGAATTCATCCGCCAGATCGCAAAGCTCGCGGATCGGGCCGAAATCGCCGTCCATGGAATAAACCGACTCAAAGGCGATAATCTTTGGTGCCGCCGGATCGTCCGCCGCCAGCAATTCGCGCAGGTGGTCGACATCGTTATGACGGAAAATGCGCTTGGCCCCGCCGTTGCGGCGCACGCCTTCGATCATGGAGGCATGATTAAGGGAGTCCGAATAGATGATCAGGCCGGGGAAGAGCTTGGGCAGGGTCGAGAGCGTCGCGTCATTGGCGATATAGGCCGAGGTAAACAGCAAGGCTGACTCCTTGCCATGCAAATCGGCAAGTTCGGCCTCCAAAGCCTTGTGATACAGGGTGGTGCCGGAGATATTGCGCGTTCCGCCGGAGCCCGCGCCCACTGCGTCAAGCGCCTCATGCATGGCCGCCAGAACCACCGGATGCTGACCCATTCCGAGATAGTCATTGCCGCACCAGACGGTCACGGGCTGCTCTGATCCATCGGGGCGCCGCCACGTGGCGTGAGGAAATTGACCATTGTGACGCACGATGTCGATGAAGGTCCGGTAGCGGCCTTCGTCGTGCAATTGTCCGAGTGCCTGATCCAGTTGTGCCTCGTAAGTCACGGGCGTCCCTCCTTGATCTTCACCCGACCCCGAACAAGGGTCAGGCGATCCGGTGCTATCACCGTCGGTTGAGAATTGGAATTCTTTTAAGTCGTCCCGCTCTTCATGTGCAGGTTACAAATTGACGCCCCCCAGGTCCTGCATCCTAGAAATCGCAGCTTTCGGCCGCTTTGGCGCACACCTCCTCTACTATTACGTCGCGTCACGCCTCTTCCCGTCTCAGTCTGCCTGCCCGTGGCAATGCATGCTGCCGGTCCAAGCGAAATACATGGGCTATCAAGATCACTTGATGCAATCATGCAAATAAACATTTGAATATGTCAATGCAAAGGCGGACCTACGTGCCTTTGGCCTTCGCGGCGTCTGGACACCAAGACGCGCGCTGCTAGGGTCGCGCGAATGCCGCGACGACCCGTTCCGGCCCCCCAGCAAGATCCCGTCCCGATGACCGACGCCCCTTCAACCGATCCAGCATCCCGTTCGAACACCCTGCGCGCCGCGCTTTGGATGATAGGCGCGATCCTGTCCTTCCTGACCATGGCGGTGGCAGGCCGCGCTCTGTCGCCCGAACTGGACACCTTTGAGATCATGACCTGGCGCAGCGTGACCGGAATCGTGATCATCTGCGTGGTAATTTCGGCGACCGGAACCTGGTCGCAGATCACAACCTACCGCTTCAAGCTGCAGTTCCTCCGCAATGCCGCGCATTTTACCGGCCAGAACCTGTGGTTTTACGCCATCACCGTGATTCCGCTGGCCCAGGTCTTTGCGCTGGAGTTCACGACGCCGCTGTGGGTGCTGATGCTATCGCCGCTGCTGCTGGGCGAGACGATGACCCGTCGGCGCATGCTGGTTGGTCTCGTGGGCTTTGCGGGCATTTTGCTGATCTCACGTCCGGGCACGCAAACGCTCTCGCCCGGTCTGATCGCGGCTGCCGCCTGCGCTATCGCCTTTGCGGGAACCATTATCGCGACCAAGCGGCTCACGCGCGATATCCCGACCATCTGCATCCTGTTCTGGCTGACCGTCCTGCAGGCAGTCTTCGGAATTATCTGCGCCGGCATCGACGGTGATTTCGTGGTTCCCTCTGCAGCACTCTGGCCGGTGGCGGTGGTCGTGGGGTTCGCGGGCTTGTTCGCGCATTTCTGCGTCACCTCGGCCCTGTCGATCGCGCCCGCCTCGGTGGTGTCGCCGATGGATTTCCTGCGCTTGCCTTCGGCTGCCGTGCTCGGGCTGTTTCTATATGCCGAGCCGCTGGATCCCTTTGTCCTGATCGGGGCGGTCATCATCTTTGGCGCCAACTACATGAACTTGCGCGGCGAAAAACGCGCGCGGATCTGACCCCATGCACCGGGCCAATGCGCAACTTCCGGGTTGGTCCATGATGCTCCGACGAGGCTAATGCCACTATGATACAACAAAAATCCATGTCCGGGAGCGCCTGGGTCCAACTGATCATGCTGGCGATGATCTGGGGAGCGTCCTTTATGGGCGCGCGCATCGCGCTTGACGAAATCGGACCCTTTACGCTGGTGCTGCACCGCGTCGCCTGGGCCATGGGGTTGCTGTGGATCGTCGTGCTGGCCTCCGGCCAACGGGTGCCGCGCGACCCATGGCTCTGGCTGTCGTTCCTGATCATGGGCGTGCTGAACAATGTCCTGCCGTTTTTATTTCTGGCATGGGGACAGTTGCATATTGAAACCGGGCTGACCGCGATCTTTAACTCGTGCACGGCGGTCTTCGGCGTGGTGGTGGCCTCACTGCTGTTTGCCGACGAACGGCTGACCGCGCGCAAGGGAGCGGGCGTGCTACTGGGATTGCTGGGGGTGATTATCGCCATGGGCTTTGGCGCGCTGACGCATATCGACCTGCGCTCCCTCGCGCAGCTTTCCGTTCTGTCGGCCACCCTGTGCTACGCCCTGGCGGGCAGCTTTGCGCGCAGCAAGCTCACGCACCTCAAACCGATGGTCGCGGCGACGGGGATGCTGACCTGTTCGACGCTGGTGATGCTGCCACTGGCCTGGACGATGGAAGGACCGCCGAGCCTGGCGCTCGCCCCCCGCACCTGGCTCGCGCTGGGATATTGCAGCCTGATGGCGACCGGGGTGGCCTACCTGCTCTATTATTCGATCCTCGCCAAGGCGGGCAGCGGCAACGCGATGCTGGTGACGCTGCTGCTAGTTCCGGTGGCGATTACTCTGGGCTACGTCGTGCTGGGCGAGGACCTGCTGCCGCGTCACCTGATCGGGTTCGTTGTGCTGGCCTTGGGGCTCGTGGTGCTGGACGGGCGGGTCCTGCGCAGGATGTGGGGGCGACGAATTGGGGTTTGACCCTGTCCATTCCGCCCCTTAGCAAAGCCGGACACTGCGGCGGAGCTGACGATATGATCTACCAAACCCCCGACGACTGGACCAAGGCGGCGCATAAGCGGGTCGTGTTGTTTGGCATGTCGGGGCTGGGCAAGACCCATGTGTCGAACCTGCTGCGCGAGTCCGGATCGTGGTTTCACTACTCGGTCGATTACCGCATCGGTACGCGCTACATGGGCGAGTTGATCGCCGACAATGCCAAGGCCCATGCCATGCAGGTGCCCTTTCTGCGCGACCTCTTGATGTCGGATTCGATCTACATCGGCTCGAACATCACGTTCGACAATCTTGCGCCGCTTTCAACCTACCTCGGCAAGCCGGGCAGCGCGGAGAAGGGCGGGTTGCCGTTCGATCTGTATTGCGCGCGCCAACGCCAGCACGAGGCGGCCGAGATCGCCGCCCTGCACGACACCGACCGTTTTGCCGCGCGCGCCGTGCAGCTTTACGGCTATCCGAATTTTGTCTGCGACAGCGGCGGGTCGATCTGCGAAGTCGTGGACCCGGACGATCCCGACGATCCGGTCCTCTCGGCGTTGTCCGACCTCGCCTTGCTGGTCTGGATCAAAGGCGACGAGGCGCATAAATCAGAACTTGTCCGACGCTTTGATCGCGCACCGAAACCGATGTATTATCAGGCTGACTTCCTGCTGGGTGCCTGGCACGACTACCTGGCCGAGACGGGCGCGGTCGAGGGTGACGTGGACCCCGACGCCTTTGTCCGCTGGACCTATTCGCGCGCCTTGGATCACCGCCAGCCCCGTTATGCGGCGATGGCCCGGCACGGCGTCACCGTCACCGCCGACGAGGTCACCAATATCCGCAGCGAGGGCGATTTCACCACGCTGATTGCCCGCGCCCTTGAGCGACGCTGATCGCACACTTATCTTCGACCTCCACCCAAGAAGAGGCCCGCCATGCCGATCAAGCTTCCGTCCGACCTGCCCGCCTACGACGTCCTACAACGCGAGGGCGTCATGGTGCTGGCCGAGGATCAGGCCTCCCGGCAGGACATCCGCCCGCTGCGCATCGCACTGTTTAACCTGATGCCCAAGAAGATCCAGACCGAGAACCAGTTCGCCCGGTTGATCGGCGCAACCCCCCTGCAGATCGAACTGTCGCTGCTGCGGATGAGCGAGCACCAGACCCGAAACACCGCCGCCGAACATATGGAGAGCTTTTATCGCCCGTTCTCGGACGTGAAGGCGAGCGGTGAGAAATTCGATGGTCTCATCATCACCGGCGCCCCGATCGAACATCTGGACTTCGAGGACGTGACCTATTGGGACGAGATGGTCGAGGTGATGAACTGGACCCAGACCCATGTGCATTCGACCTTCGGCGTCTGTTGGGGCGCGATGGCGATGATCCATCATTTCCACGATGTGCCGAAACATGTCCTGCCCGAGAAACTGTTCGGCTGTTATCCGCAGAAGAACCTCGCGCGGTCTTCCCCGTTCCTGCGTGGATTTTCGGACCTCTGCGTCGTGCCGGTCAGCCGCTGGACAGAGAACAGGCAGTCTGACATCGACGCCGCCCCCGGTCTGACCACGCTTCTCGGTGACGATACGACCGGGCCTTGCCTGATCGAGGATAATGCGCACCGCGCGCTCTATGTCTTCAACCATTTCGAATATGATAGCGATACGCTGAAACAGGAATACGATCGGGACGTGTCTAACGGGACTCCGATTGAGGTTCCGATGAATTACTACCCTGCCGACGACCCGTCCCAACCGCCGCTGAACCGCTGGCGCAGCCACGCGCATCTGCTCTACGGCAACTGGATCAACGAGATTTACCAGACCACGCCCTTTGATCCGGGTACGATTGGTGGATAAGGCACTGATCGCCCTATTGATTCTGCTCGCCATTTTCGGCGCCGCGACCGGCTGGCGGGCAATCAATCGGCAGGCAGTGGGCATGTCCGCTTTCCCGCCCGAGGGGCAGTTCGTCGAGGTTGGCGACCATCGTGTGCATTACGTTCAGCGCGGAACGGGGCCGGATCTGGTGCTGGTGCACGGGGCGTCGGGCAACACGCGGGACTTCACCTTTTCGCTCGTCGATCGGCTGGCTGATCGGTATCGCGTCACCGTCATCGACCGTCCGGGGCTGGGCTATACCCCACGCCTCGCCCGTCGCGGCGTCACGCTCAAGGATCAGGCCGACCTGTTGGTTTCGACCGCGCGCGAACTGGGCCTTAACGACCCGGTCGTCGCAGGGCAAAGCTTTGGCGGGGCGGTCGCGATGGCCTGGGCCGTGCATCATCCGGAGGGGGTGGCAGCCGTGGTCGACATCTCCGGCGCGACCTACCCCTGGCCCGGCGATCTGAACGGGTTCTACGCCACACTCGCCCGCCCGGTGATCGGCCCGGCCCTCGCCTGGGTGGCCTCAGCCTGGGTCAGCGAGACCTACGTGAAGGCGCAGATCGACGCGGTCTTTGCCCCGCAGAACGCCCCGTCTGGCTACGCCGAGTACATTGGCGCGCCGCTCGTCATCCGCCCGCAAAGCCTGACCGCCAATGCCCAGCAGCGCACCGACCTGCGCGAAGAGCTGCGAGGCCTCGCCCCACGCTACGGCGACCTGACCCTGCCAATCGAGATCGTGCATGGCAGCGGCGACGACACCGTCAGCCTCGAGATCCACTCCGAGGCGCTGGCCCGCGATGTTCCTTCCGCCCATCTGACCGCCCTGCCCGGCATCGGCCACATGCCGCATCACGTGGCCGAGGATCAGGTCCTCGCCGCAATAGATCGCGCGGCCCAGCGCGCAGGCGTTATGGCGCAGCCGGAGAACGATCCTTCCGACCCCGCGCAAGGCCGCGACCCGGCGGCAGACAACCCGCGCCGGCCCTAGCGGGACGTTGCACCCCCGCCCCCGCAACGCCATATTGCACCCAGCGTCGCTGCGGAAAAGGATGAACACTCATGGACTTGCCTTCGGACCACCCACACCCCGAGGAGCCGCCCGAATTGCCCTTTGACGGAGCAATCAGCATTTTTCATCAATCCGAGGCCCCAAAGGAAGTCCGCGAGGCGATTGCGCGGGCGGACAAGGACGATATCCTCAACCCTTCCTACCCTTATTCCGAAGAGCTTAAGAAAAAGCCCTATGAAAAGGACCTCAAGGCGTTGCAGATTGAATTGGTCAAGATGCAGGCCTGGGCTCGCGAGACCGGCGCCCGCGTCGTCTGCGGCTTTGAGGGGCGCGACGCCGCCGGAAAAGGCGGCACCATCAAGCGGTTCCGTGAGAACCTGAACCCTCGGGCCGCACGGGTCGTCGCCCTGCCCAAACCCACGGAAACCGAGGCCGGGCAATGGTATTTCCAGCGCTACGTGCAGCATATGCCGACCGCGGGCGAGATCGTGTTCTTTGACCGTAGTTGGTACAATCGCGGCGTGGTCGAAAAGGTCTTTGGCTTTTGCACCGAGGCGCAGCGCGCGCATTTCTTCGATCAGGTCCCGGTGTTCGAAAAACTGATGGTCGAGGACGGCATCCACTTGTTCAAGTTCTGGCTGAACGTCGGACGGGCCGAGCAACTCCGCCGATTTATTGCCCGCGAGACCGACCCATTGAAGCAATGGAAGTTGAGCCGGATCGACGTCGAAGGCCTGAAGAAGTGGGACGAATATTCCGCCGCGATCCGTGAGACGCTGGACCGGACCCATACCGATATCGCGCCCTGGACGGTGGTACGTTCGGACGACAAGCGCCGCGCGCGCGTGGAGGCGATCCGGCATGTGCTCTCCGCGCTTGATTACGACCGCAAGTGCGAGAAGGCCGTGGGCAAATGCGACCCCACGATCTGTGGTGGACCGGACATCTGGGATGCCTAAGAAGCGCGGCTATCATCACGGCAACCTGCGCCAGGCGCTGGTCGACGGGGCGTTGCAATTGATCGAGGCCAAGGGCCCGACCGGTTTCACACTCTCCGAAGCCGCGAAAGAGGCCGGCGTCACCCCCGCCGCCGTCTACCGCCATTTCGAGGGCCGCGAGGATCTGATCGCCGAGGCTGCGCGGCAGGGTTACGAGATTTTCGCCGACGTCATGCAATACGCCTACGACACCGGCCAGCCCTCGGCCCTCGCCGCGCTGGAGGCGACAGGGCGCGCCTACCTCGCCTTTGCGCGCAAGTATCCAGGGCATTATATCGCGATGTTCGAAAGCGGCATCTCGATCAACCGCTCGCCGGACCTTGCGGCCGTGGCAAACCGGGCGAGCGGGGTGTTCGAACAGGCCGCTGCGGACCTCTCACGCCACATTCCGCCCGGAAAACGCCCGCCCGCCTCGATGTTCTCGGCCCATATCTGGGCGATGTCGCACGGGGTGGTTGAATTGTTCGCCCGCAATTCGCCGGGGCGGCATTCGCCCTTCCCGCCCGAGGACCTGCTGGAAAGCGGGATCGGAGTCTATTTGCGCGGCCTTGGGTTGATCGGGCAGGACGACTGAGGCGCGGGCCGGGGGGGTTAGGTCCCCGCTCATCACCCGGTCACGACACGCAGTATTGGCCGTTGGGCGCATTCGGATCAACTGTGTCCTCTGTGTTTCGATATAAGTCGTCATCTAACACCAACAGGGCCACCTGCATCCCTCGCACCCTCCTCAAACGAAAAAGGGGCCGCCAAACCGGCGACCCTTCGTAGCAATATTCCGAACGATTCAGCGCTTGGAGAACTGGAAGCTCCGGCGCGCCTTGCGCTTACCGTATTTCTTCCGTTCCACCACGCGGCTGTCGCGGGTCAGGAAGCCAGCGGCCTTGAGCGCGCCACGCAGCGAGGGATCGTAAAGCTGCAACGCCTTGGAAATCCCGTGCTTGACCGCGCCGGCCTGACCGGAGAGGCCGCCACCGGCGACGGTTGCGTAGACGTCGAATTCACCTTCGACGCCGGCAATCGTGAACGGCTGGCGCAGGATCATCTGCAACACCGGACGGGCAAAGTAAGTGTTGATCTCTTTGCCGTTGACGGTGACCTTGCCGGAACCCGGCTTGATCCACACGCGGGCGACGGCATCCTTACGCTTGCCCGTGGCATAGGCACGGCCCAGTTCGTCACGAACGGGTTCACGCGAGATTTCGGTTTCGGCTGCTGCGGCCACGCCACCGATATTTTCGGTCACGGCGCCCTTCAGCTCTTCGAGCGAATTGATCTGGTCGGCCATTACAAGCTCCGCGTGTTCTTGGAGTTCATGGATTTGACGTCCAGCACTTCGGGCTGCTGGGCTTCATGCGGATGATCCGTACCGGCGTAGACACGCAGGTTGGTCATGATGCTGCGCGACAGGCGATTGCCCGGCAGCATGCGCTTGACCGCGGCGGTTACGACACGCTCGGGGTAGGCGCCTTCCAGCAGTTGACCTGCGGTGCGGTGCTTGATGCCGCCCGGATGGCCAGTGTGCCAGTAGTATTTCTTGTCGGTGCGCTTCTTGCCGGTCATCTGCACCTTTTCGGCGTTGATGATGATGACATTGTCGCCCATGTCCATGTTCGGCGTGAACGATGGCTTGTGCTTGCCGCGCAGGCGGGTGGCAACGATCGAGGCGAGACGGCCCAGCACGACGCCTTCGGCGTCGATGATGATCCATTTCTTGTCGATGTCTGCCGGGGTCGCAGAGAAAGTTTTCATGACGGGTGCCCTTAGGAAAATGGCAGCCCGGACGGAATTTGACCGACCGGGCGGATTGATGGGCGGGTTATACAGGGCGGGGAGACGCAGTCAAGCGCGACCGGAGCGGAATTATCAAGCACAAACAGCAGGTTACAAAATAGGTATCTATATACCCCATACATTCCGGCTTCCGCGCCCACCTCTCAAGTGCCTTTGCCTGAATTGCCCGATCTGGCGAAGGGGCATGCGGCGACCCGCCCTGCCCCTCCTGACCCACTGCTCCTGACGCTCGGGTCCTAACGCTCGGGCGGGATCGAATAGGTCATCGTGGCGCGCGCCACGGGGGCCTTTTCCCCGTCGGAATAGATCAGCACGTCCCCCACGGCGAGGACTCGACCCACCTTTAACATCTGGCATTCTCCGATGAGATCGGTCCTGGCGGCCGGTTTGCGCATGAAATCGAGCGAGCACCCGGTCGTGACCGCCAGCCCCTTTGGCCCGATCATCGCCAGAATCGCGAGGTAGACCGAAACGTCTGCCAGCGTGAACATCGTCGGCCCCGACACCGTGCCGCCCGGACGCAGGTGCCTGTCCTCCACCACGAGGCGGACACGAACCCCCATGTCGCGCACTTCCTCGATGCGGATATCCTGGTGCACAATCGGAAATTCCCGCGCCAGAAAACTATCCAGGTCCTGTTCTGTCATCACCGGCATGCTCTTTCCTCCCTTGTTTTCGCGGCATACAGTTTCTTGAAACGCAGGGAGGTACAAGATGGCAATTCTGGAACGACACGATACCGGACGCGTTGCGCATCTGCGGATGATGTCCCCAGAGACTCTGAACGCGCTGAGCGACGCTATGCTGGCCGAATTGCAATCCGCGCTAGACAGCTTGCGGGAGGATCGCGACATTCGCGCCGTGGTCCTCTCGGGCGCGGGCAAGGCGTTCTGTGCCGGGCATAACCTAAAGGAAATGCAGGCTGGTCGCCAGGCAGAGGACGGCGGCGCACGGTATTTCGCGGACCTCTTTGGTCGCTGCACCCAAGTGATGCACGCCATCCGTACCCTGCCCCAGCCGGTCATCGCGCAGGTCCACGGGATCGCCACTGCCGCGGGGTGCCAGCTGGTCGCGTCCTGCGACATGGCGGTTGCGGCGACGGGCACGCGTTTCGGGGTGAATGGCGTGAACATCGGTCTGTTCTGTTCGACCCCCATGGTCGCCCTGTCGCGCAACATTCCGCGCAAACAGGCGTTTGAGATGCTGAGTACCGGCGCCTTCATCGATACCGCGCGCGCGATGGAGGTCGGGTTGATCAACCGCGCGGTCGCTCCTGACGATCTGGGTGCCGAGGCCATGGCGCTTGCCGAAACTGTGGCAGGCAAACTCACGGCCGCCGTGCGCATCGGCAAGGCCGCGTTCTATAACCAGATCGAAATGCCGGTTGAGGAGGCCTACGCCTACACCGGCGACGTCATGGTGCAGAACCTCATGCTCAGCGAGACCGAGGAAGGGATTCGCGCCTTCATCGAAAAGCGAGAGCCAGACTGGCCGGACTAATCGTTGCCGGCGTAAAAGTTGACCGGATTGCGCCTAGATTGGTGCGGCCCGACCCGTGCAACGTCCAAACACGCCCTGCTATTGTTTATATAAATCAACTTATTGCCAGTTTGTTTCCAAATTCGGTCAGGATTAGTGCCGAATTAGGCATTTTTTTGCCGCAATTATTCAGCGTAGGGTGTAACAAGTCATTTAGAACGAACCGTCATGCGTCTTTGGGTCACCGTCGGCATTCTGTCTCTCCAGGCCTCTCTCTCTTTGGCCGCCGATCTACCACCACCGGTGACCCACGCTGACTTCCCCCCCACCGATGCCGACATGGTTCTTCTGGGGCGCGACCTGTTCTTTGATCCGATCCTGTCGGGCAATCGCAATATCGCCTGCGCCACCTGTCACCACCCCAGCCTCGGGTCCGGGGACGGCATGTCACTTGGGCTTGGGGAGGGCGCGGTCGCGCTTGGCCCCGACCGGCGGATCGAGGGGGCGGATGGCCCGCGCAATCGCATTCCCCGCAACGCCCCGGCCCTCTTCAACCTTGGGGCTTACGAATTCCGCGTTCTGTTTCACGACGGCCGTGTCGAAGCGGACCGTGACGCCGGGTTCGGTATGCGTATGCCAGAGAACGCCGCGTTGGAACGCCCGATCGCGACCCCACTCGCCGCGCAGGCGATGATGCCCCCGACCAGTGCGGATGAAATGGCTGGGCTCGGCGATAACCCGGTCGGTGCAGCCGCCGCGCGCAATCACTTTGCCGGTGAGGGCGGCGTCTGGGACCTGCTCTGCAAGCGGATCGAGGCCGTGCCGGAATATGCGGACCGTTTTGCCGCCCTGCTGGGCCCCGACCGCAAGCTGCATTTTACCGACATCGCCCGCGCCATCGCGGAATTCGAGGCCTTTGAGTTTCAGTCCATCGACAGCCCGTTCGATGAATACTTGCGCGGCGACGAGCACGCTTTGACGCGTTCACAAAAGGCCGGGCTGGAGGTGTTTTATGGCGAGGGCCAATGCGCCACCTGCCACTCGGGTCCGTTTCAGACCGACCATTCTTTCCACGCCATCGGATTGCCGCAACTCGGTCCGGGCAAGGAGGCGGGCAGCTACGCCGACAAGGGTCGCATCGCCGTCACCGGCGCGCCCGAGGATCGCTACCGCTTTCGCACCCCCTCCCTGCGCAATGTCACGCTCACCGCGCCCTATGGTCACAACGGGGCTTACGCCGAACTTGAGGCGATGGTGCGCCATCACCTGCGACCGATCCGCTCTCTCGCGCAATATGATCGCAATCAAGCGCGTCTGCACGACGTTGCGCTCAATACAGATGACTGGGGCGCAATGTCCGACATGGATGAGGTGATGCGCATCGCCGAGGCGACCGAGATCATGCCGGTTGATCTGAGCGATCAGCAGGTGCGCGACTTGCTCGCCTTTCTCGCCGCGCTGACCGATCCTGCGGCGGTCACTGGCCGATTGGGCGCACCGACAATGGTGCCCTCCGGCCTGCCCTTGGATACCCTGCGTTAGCGCCCCTTCCCAAACCGCGTGGGATGGCCTAAATCGCCAGCATGTCAGATACATCAACACTCCATATCGTCGGCGGCGGCATGGCCGGGTCCGAAGCGGCCTGGCAGGCGGCAGAGGCCGGCGTGCGCGTCGTCATTCACGAAATGCGCCCCGAGGTCGCCACCTTTGCTCACAAGACCGGCGATCTGGCGGAAATGGTCTGCTCCAATTCCTTCCGCTCGGACGATAGTGAACAGAACGCCGTCGGGCTGCTGCATTGGGAAATGCGCCACGCCAACGGGCTGATCATGGACATGGCCGACGCCCACGCCCTGCCCGCCGGTGGTGCCCTGGCTGTGGATCGCGATGCGTTTTCCGCTGCCGTGACCGCCCGGTTGCGCGCGCATCCGAATATTCGGGTCGAGGACGGCGAGATCACCGCCCTGCCCGACAGCGGTCATTGGATCATCGCCACCGGACCGCTGACGTCGCAAGGTTTGGGACAGGCCATCGCGGCGGAGACCGGCGCCGAAGCGCTGGCCTTTTTCGACGCCATCGCGCCCATCGTCTATGCCGACAGCATCGACATGGACACGGTCTGGGCGCAGTCGCGCTATGACAAGGGCGAAACCGAAGAGCAGCAGAAGGCCTACCTCAACTGTCCGATGACCAAGGCAGATTACGAGGCCTTTATCGACGCGCTCATGGCCGCCGAAAAGACCGAGTTTCACGAGGGCGAGACGGCCGGCTATTTCGATGGCTGCCTCCCGATCGAGGTGATGGCCGAACGGGGTCGCGAGACCCTGCGCCACGGCCCGATGAAGCCCGTCGGCCTGACCAACGCCCATCGCCCCGAGGACAAGCCCTACGCGGTCGTCCAACTGCGCCGCGACAATGCGCTCGGCACGCTCTACAACATCGTCGGGTTCCAGACCAAGATGAAGTATGGCGCCCAGACCGAGGTGTTCAAAAGCATCCCCGGTCTCGAAAATGCCAGTTTCGCCCGGCTGGGCGGAATTCACCGCAACACATTCTTGAACTCGCCGACGCTGCTGGACGACCGAATGCGGCTGCGCACGCGCCCGCACATCCGTTTCGCCGGGCAAATTACCGGGGTCGAGGGCTACGTCGAAAGTTCGGCCATGGGTCTGCTGGCCGGTCGTATGGCCGCCGCGGAAATCATGGGCCGCGACCTGCCCCCGCCCCCGCCCGAGACGGCCATGGGCGCGCTGATCCACCACATTACTGGCGGGGCCGAGGCCAAGACCTTTCAGCCGATGAATGTCAACTTCGGTCTCTTCCCCCCGCTGGAGGGCGTGCGCGGCGGGCGGCGCAACCGCAAGGACCGCTACAAGGGCTATACCGACCGGGCCAAGTTGCTATGGGCCGACTGGCTCTCGGCCGCCGAGGCGGGTTTGACGGAAGCTTGAGCGGGGTTTCAGCAGAAGACCGGTCGCACAAGTTGTGACCAGATGGGGTCGTGGTCGGAGGGGCCCCTTCACCTGGGTCAGGATGTAATCCTGGGGGAGCGCGGTTGACTGACGCGTCCCGGCCGTCGCTTGCAAAAGCCTAGGTTAAAGTCAATCTGCGCCGATTAAGAACGTGCATACGCCCCCTTAACTTACAGCGTATGCAAATGCCGCGTTCGAACCTCCTTGATAGGTCTCGGCCAGACATCCTCCGCAAGACCTTACAGCGTAAGCAATTATGTGGATATGGGCTCCTGCTGACCGCCCGTCGCCTCGGCCCCTATGCTCTCCCTTAACCCCAACAAAAAGGCAGACGTTGCTCCTGCAAATCACAGGTCACCCAACCGGGACCATCTGACCAGGCAGCATTCCCAACCTCCAAATCCCGCCGACTTTGATGTCAACGCGCACTCAAATAAAACTTAGCAATATCAATGCATAACCGATGATATATTACCTCTGCACATCCCCTAACTTCAAGTTGCAACGCAGTATAAATAACCTAAAATCATGCCCATGCTGACCCCATATCTCAATCATCTGAATGCGCGACCCGACCCCGCCTGTCACGCGATGCGCCACCCTCGCGCATCTCGCTGACATGCTGCCAATTCTCCCTCCAATCACTCGTTTCGCCCCCTCCCCAACTGGGCCGCTGCACCTTGGGCACGCCTATTCCGCCCTCGTCGCCGCCGAACGGGCTGGGCCGGATGGTACCTTTCTCCTGAGGATCGAGGATATCGACCAGACACGTGCCCGCCCGGCTTGGGAGGCACAGATCTTTGACGATCTGCACTGGCTCGGGCTGTCGTGGCCGCGCCCGGTGATGCGACAATCGGACAGGCTGGCCCAGTATCGCGACGCGCTGGATCACTTGTGGCAGGGTGGGCTGCTCTACCCCTGCACCTGTCGGCGGCGTGACATCGACGCCGCCCTCTCCGCCCCGCAGGAAGGCGCGCCGATGCATGGCCCCGATGGCGTGATTTATCCCGGCACCTGCCGCGCGCGGGCGCCACGCTCAGGCGACATGCCCAAGGACGCCGTGCTGCGCCTCGACATGCGCGCCGCCGTAGCACGCACCGGGCCGTTGCGCTTCCGGGAAACCGGTGCAGGACCCGACGGTCAGAGCGGCGAAATACACCTGCGCCCCGAGGACGTCATCCGCGCGACCGGAGACATCATTCTCGCGCGGCGCGGAATGGGGACCTCCTACCACCTCTCGGTGGTCGTGGATGACGCGGCACAAGGGGTGACAGAGGTGACGCGCGGCGCGGATCTCTTCGAGGCGACGCAAATCCACGTAGTGCTTCAGGCCCTGCTGGGTGCAGCCACGCCCGACTACTTTCACCACCGCCTGATCCGCGACGATCAGGGCAAGCGGTTGGCCAAGCGGGACGATGCCCGCTCCCTGGCAACCTATCGTGCCGCCGGAGCGACCCCGCAGGACATCCGCAGAATGGTCAGTCTTTAGCTTTCCGGGGCCATCAATTCGACCTCGTCACCACTAATGACCGAAGTGTAGAAGCAGCTCCGCCGATTGGTGTGACAGGCCGGGCCGGTCTGGCGCACGATCAACAGCAGACAATCGCGGTCGCAATCCACACGCAGGTCGATCAGATCCTGGATGTGACCGCTGGTTTCCCCTTTAATCCAAAAGGCCTGCCGCGAGCGCGACCAATATGTCACGCGGCGGGTAGAGAGCGTCTTGGCCACCGCCTCGACGTTCATCCAGGCCATCATCAGCACAGCGCCGTCCTCATCCTGCGCGATTGCGGGAATTAGCCCTTTGTCATCGAATTTTAACGTCGCGGGATCAAAGCGCATCGGCGCATCCTTTTCAAAACGGGTGACTGGGGCTATCTACACGGGGGCTATCTAAAGGGAAACGGCGCGCCGCGCCACCGTTGAAGGGACGCCTCTCATGAGCGCCGAGACCGACCTCGTCAAACTCTATTCCGACCGGATTCTCGCCCTCGCGACCGATATCCCGCATCTGGTGAGGCTCGACACGCCGGACGCCACGGTCAAGCGTCGCGCGCCTTTGTGCGGATCGACGGTGACTGTGGATATCGCGCTGCGGGATGGCAAAGTATCCCAATTTGGTCAGGATGTTAAGGCCTGCGCACTTGGTCAGGCCGCGGCCTCGATCGTCGGGCGTGCCGTTATCGGCACCACGCGCGAGCAGATCGTTGCCGGGCGCGACGGGTTGAAAGCCATGCTCAAGGAGGACGGCCCCACGCCCCCCGCTCCGTTCGACGGTTTAGAGGTGCTGCGTCCCGCCAAGGATTACAAAAACCGCCACGCCTCTATTCTCTTGACGTTGGACGCCCTGAGCGAGGCCATGGATCAGGTCTCGCAATCAGATTGTGGTTAATTTCGGTTGTTTGGATGTGGGCCTTCGGGGCGGACACAAGCGCTGAGCGGCATTTTCTGCCAGCACGGCGTGGGTACGGCTGAACGTTGAGGCAAGATCTCTCAGCCTTGTCGCAGGCGCCAGGCTCTTTCTATTGCGCCAAGGCGCCCAACCGCTCCTCAGCGAAGTAGTCGGCTCCTGCGCGCCGGGAAACACAACCGGGCCTGAGGACTCCCAAACACTGCGCCCTTTCAGACAAAAAAACCGCCGCACGTCCGGGGTGGACGGCGGCGGAAAGGAAGCAATTTCACGTGGGACACCGAACTGTCAGCGCTAAAACCGGGGAGTTTCAGCAAGCTGAGACAGGCAAATCACAGGGCCGCATGGGGATGCGGGACAGATCGGACGCGAAACCGCGGGCAGAAAACTTGTGACCTCAGGCGAGGCCGGGCAGATGCAGAGCACCCAAAAGCAACACGGTCAGGGCGGCGAGACCCAATAGATCTTCGATCAAGGTTGCGGGCGAGGCGCGAAACACTCTGGCAATCTGGCGGATCATGGGGCGGTCCTTTCCGTGGCGAAACTTGTTGTCTCTTTGTTCTCATCTTCTTCACTCATTGTAAAGAACTTTATGAGAACATTTGAGAACAAATTGAGTTATCCGACGGAGATCAGGCGTATGGCCTCGTCCTGCCCCATCAACCACAACAGTATTCGCGCAGCCCGTCCGCGTGCGCTGTCCAAGGTCGAATCGCGCGCAAGCAATGCACGCGCGTCCCTTTGCGCCAACGCCATCAGGCCGGTGTCACGCTCCAGATCCGCGATACGAAACCGCGGCAGTCCGGATTGCGCCGTACCGATGACATCACCTGCCCCGCGCATCTCCAGATCGGCCTCCGCTATGCGAAAACCATCCTCGGTCTCGCGCATCAGGGATAGTCGCTTGGTGGCCGTCTCTCCCATCGGCGCGCGATACAGCAAAAGGCAGGTCGCCTGTGCCTCTCCACGACCGACACGTCCGCGCAACTGGTGCAACTGCGCGAGGCCAAAACTTTCGGCCTGCTCAATTACCATGATGGAAGCGTTCGGCACGTTCACCCCCACTTCGATCACTGTCGTCGCCACGAGAACCTGGCGCTTGCCGGCCACGAAATCCGCCATGGCGGCGTCTTTTTCCGCCGGGGGCATCTGACCGTGCACCAGCGCGACCACATCCTCGCCCAAGGCCGCTCGCAAATGCTTGAACCGCGCCTCGGCGGCGGTCATGTCAACGGTCTCGCTCTCCTCGACCAGAGGACAGACCCAATAGGCCTGCCGCCCTTCACCGACCGCGCGGCGCAGATGGGTGACGACCTCTTCCATCCGCTCGGACGAAACAAGCGCTGTTGTGATCGGTTTGCGCCCCGGCGGCTTCTCGTCGAGGATCGAAATATCCATGTCGCCATATTGCGCCAGAGACAGCGATCGCGGGATCGGCGTCGCGGTCATCACCAATATGTCCGCCATCGCGCCTTTTTTGCCCAGCTCCAACCGCTGGCGCACGCCAAAGCGGTGCTGCTCGTCGATGATCGCGACGCGCAGATCGGCAAACTGCACGTCGGCCTGAAAGACCGCGTGCGTACCGACAAGGATATGAATGCGCCCGGCGGCCAGATCGGCCAGCTTGGCCGCACGGTCCGCCCCGCGATCCCGCCCGGTCAACAGGTCGACCCGCACGCCCGCCGCGGCGGCGAGAGGGGCAAGCCCCTCCATATGTTGCCGCGCGAGGATTTCCGTCGGTGCCATCATCACACCCTGCCCGCCGGCCTCCACCGCGATCAGCAACGACAGAAACGCCACCAGAGTCTTCCCCGATCCGACATCGCCCTGCAACAACCGCGACATCCGCGCTTCTTGGGCCATGTCCGCGGCGATCTCCTCCACCGCACGCGTCTGCGCGCCTGTCGGGCGATAGGGCAAGGCGTCCAGAACCCGGTCCCGCAAATCGCCCGCACCGGACGTTGCCCGCCCCTTGCCGCGCCGGGCGCGCGACCGGGCCAGCGCCAGGGTCAACTGATGCGCAAGCAATTCGTCATAGGCCAGTCGCGCGCGAGCACGGTCGTCCCGCGCGAGATCATCGCTCGGGGCGTGGGCAGTGGCTATGGCCGCGGACCACCCCGGCCAGCTCTTCTCAGTGACGAGGGTCGGATCGATCCATTCGGAAAGCTCTGGCACGCGGGTCAGCGCCGCCGCCACCGCCTTGCCCATAACGCGCTGGCTCACGCCTTGCGTCAAGGGATAGACCGGCTCAAAATCAGGCAGGCTCCCCGCGTCGGCGCGTTCCAGAACGTGGTCGGGATGCACCATTTGCGCAACCCCGTCGAACAGCTCGATCCGGCCCGATACAACTCGTGTCTCACCGATCGGCATGGTTTTCTTCAGATACTCACCATGCGCGTGAAAGAAGACGACCGCGAAATCTTCTGCGGCGTCACGCACCAATATACGATAAGCACCGCCTTTGCGCGCTGCGGGGCGATGCGCCACCGTCTCGATTTCCACCGTGACGACGCCGGGGATCGGCGCGCCCTTGATCGTGTCGCGCCGCCGACGGTCGATCACGCCATTTGGCAGCAGGAACAACAGATCGCGCGGCGTCTCGACATCAAGCTGCGCCAACAGTTTAGCGGTTTTCGGCCCCACGCCCGGCAAGGTCTGAACATCCGCAAAAAGGGGGAAGAGGATTTCCGGCCGGCCCGCCATGTCAACCACCGATCAGGGCCAGCCAGCCGTCCTCGTCCAAGGTCTCGATGCCAAGCTCCCCGGCTTTTTTCGCCTTTGAGCCCGCCCCCGGCCCTGCCACCAGAAGGTCGGTCTTGGCCGAGACAGAGCCTGCCACCTTTGCGCCCAGCGATTCCGCCCGCGCCTTGGCCTCCGCCCGCGTCATCTTCTCCAGCGATCCGGTGAACACCACTGTCTTGCCGGCGACCGGGCTATCTGCAGCGACGGTTCGTTTGGCGTCCTGGATATCGAGGTGCTGTACGAGCCGGTCGATCGTCGCGCGTTCCGCGGAATTGGCAAAGGCGGCTGTGAGTGAAGTTGCCATCACCTCTCCGACACCGTCGATGGAGATCAGGTCCGCGCGCGCCTGTCCCGGTTCGGCGGCCGCCACGAGAGCGCGCTCCATAGAGTCCCACGTTCCGTAATGGTGCGCGATCAGGGCGGAGGCGCTCTCTCCGACGTGGCGAATCCCAAGCGCGAACAACAACCGCGACAAGGGAATTTTCCGTTTATCATCGATCGCGTCAAATAGGTTCGTCGCACTCTTTTCGCCCCAGCCCTCGCGGTTTTTCAACTGCTGGAGGCCGCTCCCGTATCGATCTCGCAGAGTGAATATCTCCGCTGGCTCACGGATCCAGCCATCCATGTAAAACGCCTCGACCTGCTTGGCGCCAAGGCCATCGATGTCGAAGGCGGAGCGCGATACAAAATGCTTCAGCTTCTCCACCGCCTGCGCCGGGCAAATCATCCCGCCGGAGCAGCGGCGCGCGGAATCGCCGGGTTCGCGCAGGGCATCGCTATGACATTCCGGACAATTCGTGGGGAATACATAGGGTTGCGAATCGTCGGGTCGCTTGTCCAGATCGACATCGGCAACCTTGGGGATGACATCGCCGGCCCGATAGATCTGCACCCAGTCGCCGACGCGAATGTCCTTGCCGCCTCGGATCTCTTCGCCCTTGCTGTCGCGTCCGGCGATGTAATCCTCATTGTGCAAAGTCGCGTTGGAGACGACGACGCCGCCCACGGTCACCGGCGTCAGGCGCGCGACGGGGCTCAGCGCGCCGGTGCGTCCGACCTGAATGTCGATGGCTTCCAGCCGGGTCCAGGCCAGTTCGGCGGGAAACTTGTGCGCCATCGCCCACCTCGGGGTGGTTGAACGATACCCGAGCCGTTGCTGAAGCGCCAGATCGTCGACCTTGTAGACGACGCCGTCGATGTCGTAGCCGAGGGTTGCGCGCTGCGCCTCAATCTCGTGATAATGGGCCAGCATCTCGACAGAGGAGGTGCAGAGGGCGGTCAGCGGATTGGTCTGAAATCCAAGCAATTCAAGACGTTGTATCGCGCCGTTCTGCGTTTCGGCCAAGGGTTCGCTGACCTCGCCCCAGGCATAGGCAAAGAACCGCAAGGGGCGCGCGCGAGTGATTTCGGCATCGAGCTGGCGCAGGGAACCGGCGGCCGCATTGCGTGGGTTGGCAAAGGTCTTCCCGCCCCGCTCCGCCTGACGTTCGTTCAGGGCAGCGAAGCCGGCGTGGGACATGTAGACCTCCCCCCGGACCTCCAACACTTCGGGCGCGCCAGTCAGAGTTTCGGGAATATCATCGATCGTGCGGGCATTGGCGGTGACGTTCTCACCAACCTCGCCGTCGCCGCGGGTCGCGGCCTGGACCAACTTACCGTCCTCATAGCGTAGCGACAGGCTCAAACCGTCGATCTTGGGCTCGGCGGTGAAGGCGATCGGTTGATCCGCGGGAATGTTGAGGTAGCTGCGGACGCGAGAACGAAAATCGCTCAGATCCTCATCGGTGAAGGCATTGGCCAGCGACATCATGCGCTGGGCGTGACGCACCTTGCCAAAGCCTTCCTTCGGAGCGGCGCCGACCTGTCCTGTCGGGCTATCGGCGCGTTTAAGATCGGGAAACCGTGCTTCGATCTCCGCATATCGGCGCTTGGCGGAATCATAGGCGGCGTCGGACATCTCCGGCGAATCTTCGGTGTGATAGGCGGTGTTGGCTTGGGCGATCAGGTCGCCCAGCCGTGTCAGCTCTGCCTCTGCTTCGGCATTGGTCAGTGACGACACGCTGATCTCTGCCATCACGGCCCCCTTCCCATCTGGATCGCCATAGCGACCAGAACGAGTGATAGGGCGCGCGTGGGTCAGGGTCCAGTGGGGAGTCGGGCGCGCCTTCTCGCAAAACCCGGCTCAGGCGCCGATCGCCAGCCTTCGGTCGTCCATCTCCTCGGGTTGTGGATCGCGCAGGACATAGCCCCGGCCCCAGACGGTTTCGATATAGTTTTCCCCGCTCGTGGCGACCGAGAGCTTCTTGCGCAGCTTGCAAATAAAGACGTCGATGATCTTCAACTCCGGCTCATCCATCCCGCCGTAGAGATGATTGAGAAACATCTCCTTCGTCAGCGTCGTGCCTTTGCGCAGACTCAAAAGCTCCAGCATCTGGTATTCCTTGCCGGTCAGATGCACCGTCTTGCCGCCAACCTCCACTGTCTTGGCGTCCAGGTTCACTGCCACCTTGCCCGTGTTGATGACCGATTGGGAATGTCCCTTGGAACGCCGGATGATCGCGTGGATCCGGGCGATCAGTTCTTCACGGTGGAAGGGTTTCGTCATGTAGTCGTCGGCGCCGAAGCCGAATCCTCTGATCTTGTTCTCGGTGTCGTCAGCGCCCGAAAGGATCAGGATCGGCGTGTCTATTCGGGCCAGGCGCAATTGGCGCAACACCTCGTGGCCGTTCATGTCCGGCAGGCCGAGATCCAGAAGGATCAGATCATAATCGTAGAGCTTTGCCAGATCGATCCCTTCCTCCCCCAGATCAGTTGTGTAGACGTTCAGGTTGGCATGGGTCAGCATCAACTCGATGCTTTTCGAGGTTGTCGGATCGTCTTCGACGAGCAGCACACGCATTACCGATCTCCGTTATATTTCACTCATGAACACAGCTTGCCCCTAAATGGTTAACGACCAATTACCATAAATTGTAAATTTTCTAGGGACTGTTGGCGTTCATTTTGTTGGACGAAAATTTCGGCAAATTGAGACAAAGGCCTTGAAGCTCTGGCCTGTCTTGCATGAACGCCTTTCTATCCCTCTGTTTTCCTTCAGTTTACCGAAGGAGTTTCCGATCACGCGCCGCCATTTTTAGGTTTCTTTGTCGAAATCTTCCAGAAACTTCCTGTTGGATTTCGGTGGCGTGACCGGGACGATGTCGCGGTCCATCAGGTCTTTTTGCAATCAATCTGCATGAAATTCTGAAGTGCTCCGCACCCTCAATCCTTGACGGTGGTGTAGGTGCCTTCGCCAGCGAGGATGCCGCGAAACCCGCCGGGTTCATCGAGAGAGAAGACGATGATCGGCTTCTTGTTGTCCCGTGCCAGCGCGATCGCGGAGGCATCCATCACGTTGAGGTGCTGGGCCAGCACTTCGTCATAGGTCACGAGGTCATAGCGTTTGGCATCCGCGTGCTTCATCGGGTCCTTGTCATAGACGCCGTCGACCTTGGTGCCCTTGAAGATCGCCTCGCAGGCCATTTCGTTGGCCCGCAGCGTCGCGGCCGTGTCGGTGGTGAAATAAGGGTTACCCGTCCCGGCGGCAAAGATCACCACGCGGGCCTTTTCCAGATGGCGCACGGCGCGGCGGCGAATATAAGGTTCGCAGACCTGATCCATGGGGATTGCGCTGACGACGCGGGTATGGATGCCCTGCCCTTCGAGCGCGGATTGCATGGCCAGCGCGTTCATCACCGTGGCGAGCATGCCCATGTAATCCGCCGTGGTGCGCTCCATCCCCTGCGCAGATCCGGCGAGACCGCGAAAGATGTTGCCGCCCCCGATGACCATGCAGATCTCGACCCCGAGGTCATGCACCGACTTCACCTCGCGCGCGATCCTCTCGACCGTCGGCGGATTCAGCCCGAAGCCACGGTCGCCCATCAGCGCCTCGCCCGAGATCTTGAGCATCACCCGCTTGTAGGTGGTCTTGGGCTGTGTGGCGGGCATGTTGCGCTCCTCGCAATGGGGGGGGTAAGTTGGCGGCAAAATGGTCGAAAACGGGCGGCAGTTCAATGCGACAATCCTATTGCTTTCGCACGGACCTTTGCTGTGTCCTGCAGCGGGCTGATTTCACCCCGGCGTGCGGCGTGAGCAGCTCACTGTGGCCTGTGTTCGCGCAAGGGTTGGGCGCATCGTGATCCCGGTTGGTCTGTCGAGAGAACGCCCGGTGCTGATCGCCGGGCCGACCGCCTCGGGCAAATCCGCGCTGGCGATGGAGATCGCGGCACGGGATGGTGGCGTGATCGTCAATGCCGACGCGCTACAGGTCTATGCCAACTGGGGGGTGCTGAGCGCGCGGCCCACGCCTGAGGACGAAGCCCGCCTGCCCCATCGCCTCTACGGACATATCGCGCCGGATCGTGCCTATTCGGTCGGGGAATGGCTGCGCGAGGTCGCGAGGCTGATGCCGGACGCGCGGCAGGTGATTGTGGGGGGCACCGGGCTTTATCTCTCGGCGCTGACCGAAGGGCTGGCAGAGATCCCGCCGGTGCCGCAGGAGGTGCGCACGCAGGCGGATGCCCTGCGGCTGGACGGCGGCGCGGCGGCGATGCTGCGCGACCTCGACCCGCTGACTCTGTCGCGCATCGATCAGGCCAATCCGATGCGGGTGCAACGCGCCTGGGAAGTCTGGCAGGCGACCGGGCGCGGATTGGCCCACTGGCAGGACGAGACCCCCGCCCCGCTGTTGGCCCGCGACGCGGCGGAGTGCCTTGTGCTCGACGCGCCAAAGGATTGGCTGACACCCCGGATCGACCGCCGCTTTGACGCGATGCTGCGCAAGGGCGCGCTGGAGGAGGCGCGCGCCAACCTGGCCGACTGGGACCCGGCGCGCCCGTCATCGCGGGCGATCGGAGCGGCGGAGCTGATCGCCCATCTCAGAGGCGAGAAAACGCTGGCAGAGGCGCGCGAGGCGGCAACGATCGCCACCCGGCAATTCGCAAAACGACAGCGGACGTGGTTCCGGTCCAGGATGAAAGATTGGCGGCCCATCTCTCCCGGAGGTTGATTCGCGTACACTTTTTGCACGGTTGCCCCCAGACTATCCACAAAGCATCCCCATTCCAGCGACGTGCCAGTAGAATCCGGTGGATAAGCTGTGTATAGATCATCTCCATGTTTACCAAATGCAACATCGGGCCCAAGCTGAGATGACAGTGAGGGGACAGAACATGCAGTTACAGAACATTCTCGCGCAATCGCCACATGAAGCCTCGGTCGCCTCTGCAAGGGTGCGAAGCTTTGGTCAATTGACCCTCGGGGCGCCCTGGCGGCTGGAACTGCAACACGCCCGCGCCTCGCATCTGGTGATGTGGATTACACGCGGTCAGGGTCGCGCGACGATCCTTGGAAAGCGTCGCGGCATTGGGGCGCATAACGCGCTGTTCATCCCGGCGGGCACGCTGATGTCGATGGATCTGGGCAAGCAATGCTACGGGATTGCCGTCGACCTGCCTTCCCACGAGGCCGGGATCCTGCCGAAAGAAGTGCAGCACATCCGGGTGCGCGACGTCATGGCGCAGAACGAAGTGACCGCGATCCTCGACAACATGCAGCGTGAACAATCCACACACCGCGCCTTTGGTGACGAGGCTGCGCGCGCCCACGCCGGTCTGCTGGCCGTCTGGATGCGCCGTATGCTGGCGCTGGAGGAGAACAAGCCCAATCCGCGTATCCCCGCCGCCGAACGGTTGACGGCGGCCTTCTGTTCGCTGGTGGAGCGCGACTATCGCTCGGGCAAGCCGATGGCGGATTACGCAGCAACGCTGGGCGTGACGCCAACGCACCTCAGTCGCGCCTGTCGCCAGGTCGGCGGCGTGACGGCGGCGGATATCATCACCGAGCGGGTGCTCTACGCCGCGCGCGACATGCTGGAACGTGGTGATCTGCCGATCCGCCTGATTGCGGAGATGCTGGGCTTTTCCTCGGCGGCTTATTTCACGCGGTTCATCCAGAACCAAACCAAACAGACCCCGTCGGCGCTACGACAGGCCGTGCGTAGCTGACGGGCGTCCCCGGCGCCGTCTGACGGCACCGGGCTTTCGCCCTGAACAGATGTGCCGTCGCGGCGATTCTGGTAGCAGCGCAGTCCGTGGCCGATATCTTCGACGCTGAGACAGGCGCTCGGGGCCAAGGCCGCGGGACCATTGCCGTAAACCTACCCTCTGTCTTGCGGCGCGATCTCGGTAAATTCAGTTGCAATGCGCCCCGGCGCGCCTTTCACTGGGGCCTATGTCGGTTTCAGACCTCGACTTTCTGATCAAACCCCTGGACTCGGTGCCCAATACGCCCCGTCATGTCAGACCCGGAGGTCCGCCAGGGACGCGGCCGTCGTGTCGCAGATTGCAGTTCGGGTTCACAGACAGACCAGCAGAACGTGTCACAGGGAGCTTCAGATGACGTCGCAAAAAAAGCCCAGGCCCACCAATCACCCGGGCGCCGTCATGTATGCCGAGGAATTCAAGGCCGGCCAGATCAGCCGGCGGGAGTTCATCACACGGGCCTCCGCCCTGGGCGTCGCCGCGACGACGATCTACGGCCTCGGCGGTTTGAGCCCGGCGCGGGCCGCCAGCCATGTGAAGCCGCAGACCGGCGGAACCCTGCGTGTCCAGATGGAAACCAAGGCGCTGAAGGATCCGCGCAACTTCGACTGGTCGCAGATGGCCAATTTCGCGCGCGGCTGGTTGGAATACCTTGTGGAATATCAGGCCGACGGCACCTTCGAAGGGCGGCTGCTCGAAAGCTGGCGGTCGAATGACAATGCCACCGAATACACGCTGAACTTGCGCAAGGGCGTGACCTGGAACAATGGCGATCGGTTCACGGCGGACGACGTGATCTTTAACATCAATCGCTGGTGCGAAAGGCATGTCGAGGGCAATTCCATGGCGTCGCGCATGGCCACCTTGATCGACGAGGACACCGGCAAGGCGCGCGAGGGCGCGATCACCAAGGTGGATGACCACACCGTCATATTGAAACCCTCGACACCCGATATCACCATCATCCCCAGTTTTTCCGACTATCCCGCAGCGGTGGTGCATCCGTCCTATGAGGGCGGGGATCCGGCGGCAAACCCGATCGGCACGGGCCCCTATTACCCTGAAGAGAACGAAATCGGCGTGCGTCAGGTGCTGGTGCGCGCGCCCAACCACAACTGGTGGGGCGACGGCGCTTATCTCGACCGGATCGAATTCATCGACTTCGGCAGCGACATGGCTGCCTGGGTCGCCGCGGCGGACGCCGATGAGATCGACATGACCTATCAGTCCACCGGCGAATTCATCGAGGTGCTGGACACGATGGAGTGGCGAAAATCCGGGACGATCACCGCCGCTACGATCTGCGTCCGGTTCAACCAGGACCACGCCCCCTATGATGATGTGAATGTGCGAAAGGCGCTGCGCATGGCGGTCGATCCGGCTGTTATCCTCGAATTGGGCTACGCAGGATACGGCACGCTGGCCGAACATCACCACGTCTCGCCCATCCATCCCGAATACGCCGAAATCCCCAGGGTTCCGGTCGACCCGGAGGCCGCCAAGCAGATGATCGCGGATGCGGGGCATGCGGATACGCTGTTCGAGCTGATCTCGATCGACGATCAATGGCAGACGGAAAGCTGCGATGCGGTCGCCGCACAGGTTCGCGACGCAGGGATCAATATCGAGCGCAAGATCCTGCCGGGCACGACCTTCTGGAACGACTGGCTGGTCTATCCCTGGTCGGCCACCGAATGGAATGGTCGGCCTCTCGGCGTGCAAATCCTCGCGCTGGCCTACAGGTCCGGCGCGCCCTGGAACGAAACCGCGATGGCGAACGCCGAATTCGACGCCCTCTTGGACGAAGCACTGGCGATCAACGACGCCGAGACGCGCACCAAGGTGATGGCCAAGCTGGAACAGATCATGCTGGACGAAAGCGCGATGATCCAACCCTACTGGCGCTCGCTTTTTCGGCATTCAAAACCGACCGTGCATGGCACCGAGATGCACCCCAGCTTTGAGATGCACCACTACAAATGGTGGATAGAGGACTGATGACCACAGGCGGGTGCGACTCTCCGCGCGCCGATGTGGGCTGACGCCGTCTGGTTCATGCCTCCGTGCCCGTGCGGTCAGGGGGATGATTGATGCTCGTTTTCCTAATGGAACGGGTCGGCACGATGATCCTGACGGCGCTCTGCCTCAGCTTCCCCAGATGATGCGAACGTAGTTCTTGGTCTCTTTGTACGGCGGCACACCGTCGTATTTCTGCACCGCGCCGGGGCCGGCGTTATAGGCCGCGAGAGCCAGTCGCCAGGATTTAAACGCCCGGTACTGCGTCGCCAGATACCGCGCCCCGCCGTCGAGGTTCTGCACCGGATCGTTCGGGTCAACCCCAAGCGTGCGCGCGGTTCCCGGCATCAGTTGCGCAAGACCAATCGCGCCCTTGTGCGACAACGCCTTGTCGTTCCAACCGCTTTCCTGCTGCACCAGCCGCAGGAACAGATCCTCGGGCACACCATGGCGTCGGGCGGCGGCGCGGGCCACGGCGAGGTGCGGCCCGTTGTAGCGACCGCGATAGGATTTGACCGCCCCGTCATCGCCCCATTTAGATGGCGTGACAACGCGCGCCGGCTGCAAGCGCACGGAATTATTGTATTGTTGCGAGGCGCGATTATCCAACACGTTGGTCTGACTGCCGAACACCTTGTTCCGACTGCGCGAGGACAAGACGTCCGCGCTGACCACTTCGGGCAGGATGAGCGCAGCCGCGAGCATCCCCGCGATCGACGCAGCTTTTGCGTGTTTCAAGAAAACCAAGTCCCCGTTCCTGTCCCGTCGCTGTCGAAAGTTTTTTGTCTCTTGGGGCGCATATTAACGGAAAATGCACCACTTTGACCACCATAATCTGGAACCGGGCGTGACCGGCGCGCTGGCTCGGCGGCGGCTCGCGCATGACAAAGCCCTGACTGCGCGCCGCGCCGTGCGCCTGACGCGCCGCCAACCGGCCCTGATGACGGCGAAAACTTTACTCTTTCGCAACCATCTGATGTAACCGTCACAACTTCAGAATCTGCATAGGGGGCAGTCATGGCCGGATCGGTAAACAAGGTTATTATCGTCGGAAATCTGGGGCGCGACCCCGAAGTCCGGTCGTTCCAGAACGGTGGCAAGGTGTGCAACCTGCGCATCGCCACCTCTGAGAACTGGAAGGACCGCAACACCGGCGAGCGTCGCGAACGCACCGAATGGCACTCCGTCGCGATCTTTTCCGAACCGCTGGCCAAGATTGCGGAGCAGTACCTGCGCAAGGGCTCCAAGGTCTATATCGAAGGCCAGCTCGAAACTCGCAAGTGGCAAGATCAATCCGGTCAGGACCGTTATTCGACCGAGGTGGTGCTGCGCCCCTATCGCGGCGAACTGACGTTGCTGGACAGCCGTGACAGCGGCGGCGGCGGTGGTGGTGGCGGAAACTTCGGCGGCGGCGGTTCCGGCGGGTATGATGATCGCGGCGGATCGGGCGGCTATGACAGCGGGCCGAGCCAGGGCGGCGGCGGCGGCGGTTCCAACCGCGATCTGGATGATGAAATCCCGTTCTGATTGGGCGCCAAGGCCGCCCTCCCCGGCGGCACCCCAGGAATGATGCGCGTGGCGACCCCTGTCGTCGCGTCATCAAGCGTTCGCTTGCCAGATCGTCATAGGCACGTCACAGTGAACGCGCGCCCTGCCCCCTCGAGTTGGCCCGAACCGGACCACTGCGGAGCCGGCGCGGCGCGGGGCAAATAACGCCCCCCTCACCCCGATTTGGCCAGCGTTACGCTGTGCCACCGGGTTTGCAGCGTTTCCCCCTAGCCTTTTCTGCATATGCAGTATAGGCGGGCGCCAACTGAACCGAAGGACGCTCCATGGACCTGCGTAACATCGCCATCATTGCCCACGTCGACCACGGCAAAACCACCCTCGTGGACGAATTGCTCAAGCAATCGGGGGCATTTCGCGAAAACCAGGCGGTCGCCGAACGCGCCATGGATTCCAACGACTTGGAGCGCGAGCGCGGCATCACCATTTTCGCCAAGCCGACCAGCGTTGAATGGAAGGGGCTGCGGATCAACATCGTCGACACCCCCGGCCACGCCGATTTCGGCGGTGAGGTGGAACGCATCCTGTCGATGGTCGATGGTGTCGTGCTGCTGGTGGACGCCGCCGAAGGACCGATGCCGCAGACGAAATTTGTCACCTCCAAGGCGCTCGCCCTCGGATTGCGCCCCATCGTCGTGCTGAACAAGGTCGACAAGCCCGATGCCGAACCCGACCGGGCGCTCGACGAATGCTTTGACCTCTTCGCATCGCTCGACGCGGACGAGGATCAGCTCGATTTCCCGCATCTCTACGCCTCGGGACGCAACGGCTGGGCCGATACCGAACTGGACGGTCCGCGCAAGAACCTCGACGCGCTGTTCCGGCTGGTGGTGGATCACGTCCCGGCGCCCAAGCAGGTCAAGAAGCAGGACGACGATTTCCGCATGCTGGCGACGACCCTCGGCGCCGACCCCTTCGTGGGCCGGATCCTGACGGGCCGCGTCGAAACCGGCAAGCTGAAGGTCGGCGCCACCGTGCAGGCCCTCACCCGCCACGGCCAAAAGATCGAACAGTTCCGCGTCACCAAGATTCAGGCGTTCCGCGGCCTTGCCCAGCAAGACATCGAAGAGGCGCAGGCAGGCGACATCGTCTCCATCGCCGGCATGTCCAAGGCAACCGTCGCAGACACGATCTGTGCGCTGGCCGTGGATGAACCGCTCGATGCGCAGCCGATCGACCCGCCGACGATCACCGTCACCTTCGGAATTAACGACAGCCCGCTGGCTGGCCGCGATGGCAAGAAGGTGCAATCCCGCGTCATCCGCGAACGTCTGATGAAAGAGGCGGAATCCAACGTCGCCATCAAGATCGCCGACACGCCGGGCGGCGAGGCCTTCGAGGTTTCGGGTCGCGGCGAACTGCAGATGGGCGTGCTGATCGAGAACATGCGCCGCGAGGGCTTCGAACTCTCGATCTCGCGCCCGCAGGTCATCATGCGCGAACTCGATGGCCAGAAGGTCGAGCCGATCGAAGAGGTCACCATCGACGTCGACGACGAATATTCCGGCGCGGTCATCGAAAAGATCACCGGCGCGCGCAAGGGCGATTTGGCCGAGATGCGCCAGGCCGGCGCGGGCAAGACGCGGATCATCGCGCATGTCCCCTCGCGCGGATTGATCGGCTATCACGGCGAGTTCTTGACAGACACACGCGGAACGGGCGTTCTGAACCGCGTCTTTCATAGCTGGGCACCCTACAAGGGGACCATCCCCGGCCGTCGCGCCGGCGTGCTGATCTCGATGGAGGCCGGCACCGCCGTCGCCTACGCGCTGTGGAAACTGGAAGATCGCGGTCGCTTCTTCATCGGCGCACAGGCTGCGGTCTATCAGGGCATGATCATCGGCGAGCATTCGCGCGAAAACGATCTGGAAGTGAACCCCCTCAAGGGCAAACAGCTGACCAACGTGCGCGCCTCCGGCACCGACGAAGCGGTGCGGCTGACCACTCCGATCACCTTGTCGCTGGAAGAGGCCATCGCCTATATCAACGACGATGAGCTGGTCGAAGTCACGCCGAACGCGATCCGCCTGCGCAAGCGGTTCCTCGACCCGCATGAACGCAAGCGGATGAGCAAAGCCAGCTGATCCACCCACCACCTTGGTTTTGAAAATATCCTCGGGGGCAGACGTCCCCGGGACGTCTCGGGGGGCGAGCCCCCCGTCCGGCACAGCCACCATGCGCTGGTGCACATACGGCCGGGGGTGCCAAAAGCCGCCAACACCCCTATTCTCCTGTCACAAGGGAGAAGCATCATGCGCAAACTTCAGACACAGGGCGTTCACCATATCACGCTGACCGGCGCGGACCGGCAGACCTCCATCGATTTCTGGGAGGGCGTGCTGGGGATGCCGTTCATCTTTGATCAACCCAACCTCGACGACCCGGATGAAGGGCATTTGTACTTCGACCCGGGCGACGGTCGGTTGATCACGGTGTTTACCAGTGAAAACAGAACACCCGATCCCCGTCGCACGCCGATGGAGCCGGGCTGCGTCCATCACCTTGCCTTCAACGTCTCGCATGCCACCTTTGCCCAGGCCGTCACACGGTTGAGTGAACGCAAAATCGGTCATTCCGGGGTCAAGGATCGCGGCTTCATGGATTCGATCTACTTCAAGGATCCCATGGGCTTGCTGATCGAACTGGCATGCTATCGCTTTGAGCCGCCGGTGGGTTGCACACATGCCGACGTGATGATTGCCGCGCATCGCATCCGGGTCGAACGGGGCGATTACAACATTGCCGAAGAGCATCTCGCCGATGCCATAGAGATGCTGGTGCAGCGCCGGCAGGACACGCTGTCGACTGACCGTAGCCCCCGGAACCCTTATTGAGCCAGCGGGCGCAGCCGCGCCGCGTCCCTATTCGCTCGTCTCGACGACCATCAGCTCGCGTTCGCTCGCGTCGCGCGCATGTTCCAGCGCGGCCTGATACTCGGCGGAATGATAACACTGGACCGCCGCGTCGACGGAATCGAAGCGCGCGACCACATTGCGCGGGCGCTCCTTGCCCTCCAGTTGCACGAAACGCCCACCGCGCGCGATGAAAGCCCCGCCGTGTTTGGCAATGGCCGGACCGGCAAGCTCTGCGTATTTCGCGTAGCTTTCAGGGTCCGTGACGGTGACGTGAGAAATCCAGAGCGCGGGCATATCAGCCTCCCAACACGGCCTCTGCGGCCTTGATTGCGGCTTCGGCATTACTGGCATCTGCGCCGCCGCCCTGCGCCATGTCGGGGCGGCCACCGCCCCCCTTGCCGCCCAACTCAGCGACTGCCGCACGCACCAGATCGACGGCTGAGACCTTGTCGGTCATGTCCGGCGTCACCCCGGCTGCGACCGCCGCCTTGCCGCCTGTGTCAGCGATCAAGAGCACGGCGCCGGAACCGATCTGTGCCTTGAACTGGTCGATCAGCGCGGGCAAATCCTTGCCGGACACGCCGCTCAACGACTGGGCAAGGAAGCTGATCCCATTGATCTCACGCGCATCAGCGCCGCCCGACGGCCCTGCCCCGCCGGATGCGGCACCGGACATGGCGAGTTCACGGCGCAGTTGCGCCACCTCGTTCTGCAACGCACGCCGTTCGTCCATGATCGCCTTCACGCGTGTCACGGCCTCGTCGCCAGTCACTTTCAGCATGGTCTCGATACGGCCAAGGGCGGCGTCACGTCCACGCAACGCCTCGATCGCCGCGCGCCCGGTCAGCGCCTCGATCCGGCGCACACCGGCCGAAGACGCCGTCTCTCCGCTCAGCGCAAAGGCCCCGATGTCCCCGGTGCGGGCCACATGGGTGCCACCGCAAAGTTCCAGCGAATAGGTCTGGCCATCGCGCCCCTTGCCGGTGTCCTTGCGCCCCATGGACACGACGCGCACCTCGTCGCCGTATTTCTCACCGAACAGAGCCTGCGCGCCAATACCGCGCGCATCATCCGGGGTCATGATCCGGGTTTCGACCGGCGTATTCTGACGGACATAATCGTTCACGTCGCTCTCGACCCGGGACAACTGCTCGGGCGTCAAAGCGGTGGAATGGCTGAAATCAAACCGTAGGCGGTCCGGGGCGTTCAGCGATCCACGCTGCGCCACGTGATCGCCAAGCGCCTCGCGCAGCGCCTCATGCAACAGGTGCGTCGCGGAATGGTTGGCGCGGATGGAGCTGCGGCGCGCATTGTCAACCTCCAGCACCACCGGTTCGCTGGCCTTGAAGATGCCGCTGTCGATGCTCACGGCATGGGCGTAGATCCGGCCGTTCGCCATCTTCTGCGTGTCTGTGACTGACGCAACGTCGGCCTCGTCATCAAGGCGACGCAGAACGCCGGTGTCGCCGACCTGGCCGCCACTTTCGCCGTAAAACGGCGTCTGATTAGTGACGATCCAGCCTTGCTCACCCTTGCCCAGCTCCGGCACCAAAGCGCCGTCCTTGATGATGGCGAGAATAACGCCCTCGGCCTGTTCGGTGTCATAGCCAAGGAAATCGGTCGCACCGTGCTGGTCGGCAATGTCGAACCAGACCGTCAGATCGGCGGATTCCCCGGTGCCGGCCCAGGCAGCGCGGGCCTTCTCCTTTTGCTCGGCCATGGCGGTGTCAAACCCGCCGGTGTCAACGCTGCGCCCCTTTTCGCGCAGGGCGTCCTGCGTCAGATCCAGCGGAAACCCGAAAGTGTCGTAGAGCTTGAAAGCCGCCTCACCTGGCAAGGCCGCGCCCTCGTCCAACGTGTCCAGCTCTTCGTCCAGCAGTTTGAGACCGCGCTCAAGCGTCTGACGAAAGCGGGTTTCTTCCAGTTTCAGCGTTTCTTCGATCAGCGGTTTGGCCTGTCGCAATTCGGGATAGGCCTCGCCCATCTGACGCACCAGTTCCGGCACGAGGCGATGCATCAGCGGATCCTTCGCGCCCAGCAGATGCGCATGGCGCATGGCGCGGCGCATGATCCGCCGCAGCACATAACCGCGCCCGTCGTTCGAAGGCATGACCCCATCCGCGATCAGAAAGGAGGTGGAGCGCAGATGATCCGCGATCACCCGATGATGAGTCGCGCCAGGTCCGTCGGGATCGGTCGAGGTTTCATGCGCGGAGTCCTCGATCAGCGCACGCATCAGATCTGTGGCGTAATTGTCGTTGGTCCCTTGCAGCAGTGCGGCGACCCGTTCAATCCCCATACCGGTGTCGATGGATTGCGCGGCCAATTCGCGACGCGAGCCGTCCTCGAACTGCTCGTTCTGCATGAAGACGATGTTCCAGATCTCGATGAATCGGTCGCCATCCTCATCCGGGCTGCCCGGAGGGCCACCCCAGAATTCCTCGCCGTGGTCGTAGAAAATCTCGGTACAGGGCCCACATGGCCCGGTTGGGCCCATCTGCCAGAAATTGTCGTTGGTGGCGATGCGGATGATCCGGTCGTCCGAGAGACCCGCAACCTTCTTCCACATCTCCGCCGCCTCGTCGTCGGTATGGTAAACCGTGACCAGCAGCTTTTCCTTAGGGATGCACAGTTCCTTCGTGATCAATTCCCAAGCAAAGGGAATCGCCTCGGATTTAAAGTAATCGCCGAAGCTGAAATTCCCCAGCATTTCGAAAAAGGTATGGTGACGCGCGGTATAGCCGACGTTGTCCAGATCGTTGTGCTTACCGCCCGCACGCACGCATTTCTGCGCCGAGGTGGCGCGGGAATAATCGCGCGTCTCGACCCCGGTGAACAGGTTCTTGAACTGCACCATACCGGAATTCGCGAACATCAGGGTCGGGTCGTTCCGCGGCACGAGCGGAGAGGACGGCACGATCTGGTGCCCCTGCCTTTCGAAATAATTCAGGAAGGTCGCGCGGATGTCGGCGAGGCTCGTCATGGCGGTCTTTCATTCAGGCATCAGTTGGGCCGGAAATAAACATTGTGAGCCAGCGGGTAAAGGTAAATGCGCGCCAAATTGCGGTCCGGGAATGCAAAAGCCCCGACGCATCGCTGCGCCGGGGCCTGGCGTTGGTATCAGTCGGCGTTAACCGTCCAGCACATCGTCATCGCCACCCCGGTCACCGGAGTCGAATTCCAACCCATGCGATGCTCTGATCTTGTCCTCGATCTCAAGCGCGATGCCGGTGTTATCCTTGAGAAAGACCTTGGCGTTTTCCCGGCCCTGTCCGATCCGTTCATCACCGTAAGAATACCAGGAGCCGGATTTGTCGACCACGCCGGTCTTGACCCCGAGGTCCAGCAATTCGCCGGTCTTGGAGATGCCCGCACCGTACATGATGTCGAACTCGACCTGTTTGAACGGCGGCGCGACCTTGTTTTTGACCACCTTGACGCGGGTCTGGTTGCCGACAATCTCATCGCGGTCCTTGATCGCGCCGATGCGGCGAATATCGAGGCGGACGGAGGAGTAGAACTTCAGCGCGTTCCCGCCCGTCGTCGTCTCGGGGCTGCCGAACATCACGCCAATCTTCATGCGAATCTGGTTAATGAAGATCACCATGCAATTGGACCGCGCAATCGAACCGGTGAGCTTGCGCATCGCCTGGCTCATCAGGCGGGCATGCACGCCAACGGAACTGTCGCCCATGTCGCCCTCAAGCTCAGACTTCGGGGTCAGCGCCGCAACGGAGTCGACCACCACCATCGAGACGGCCCCGGAGCGCACCAGCGTATCCACAATCTCCAGCGCCTGTTCACCGGTGTCGGGTTGGGAGATCAGAAGTTCGTCCAGATCCACGCCCAGCTTGCGCGCGTATCCGGGGTCAAGCGCATGTTCGGCGTCGACAAAGGCGCAGACCCCGCCCTTCTTTTGCTCTTCCGCGACGCAATGGAGGGTCAGCGTGGTCTTACCCGAGGATTCGGGGCCATAAATCTCGACAATGCGACCTTTGGGCAGGCCGCCGATCCCGAGGGCGATATCCAGTCCGAGCGAACCGGTGGAGGTCGCCTCAATCTCCTGAATGGCATCTTTGCCCCCGAGTCTCATGATCGACCCCTTGCCGAACTGCCGTTCGATCTGGGCCAAGGCGCTATCGAGCGCCTTTTGCTTGTTCTCGTCGCGCTTGCTGTCCATCGTGAGAAGATCTGCCGTTGCCATCAATTCAGCCCCTTATTCCATACCCGTTTATCAGCGGCAATGACCGCCTTTGTTCTACTCTTGTTCCTATATGGGATCAAAGCAAGAACATCTCAACTAAAATCTTTCTGACTGACACTCTTTCCGAGTCTGGTTAAGAAGTGGTTGATGATCTCGAAATTTTTTTTGGTTCGTGGCGAAGGGTGACAGATGCTCGTGTTTGCAAAGGCCAAGCTGGTCTTCCTGTCAGTTCCCAAGACCGGGACGACAGCTTGGGAGAAGGCCCTTGGCCCGGTCGCGGACATCGTGGTGAACGACCCGCCGGAGTTGAAGCACGCGCCGGTCTTTCGTTACAACAGATTCTTCCGTCCCATGCTTGACAAATTCATCGGCGAAGATCTTGAAATCATTGCTGTTATCCGCGAACCCGTGTCGTGGCTGGGCAGTTGGTACCGCTATCGTCGCCGACCGTTCATGGCGGGGCGCCCAAATAACACGCTCGACGTCAGCTTTGACAATTTCGTGGAGGGGTATTGCCGCGGTGAGCAGCCGGGGTATGCGAATGTCGGCAGTCAGGCAAAGTTCGTCGAACCCGCTGGAAATGGCACGCGAGTCACGAGGTTTTTTCGCTACGAGGATCAGCCCGTGCTCCACCGATATCTCGAGGCACGTCTGGGGCAAAGCATCACGCTGACCCGAGAGAATGTCTCACCCGAGATCGCGCTCAGCCTTGACGTCGAAGTGGCCGCGAAGCTGCGGCGCAAGCGCGCGGAGGAGTTTGCGTTGTACAGCGGGATCGCGCCCTACGCCGGTTAACCGACCACCTCTTGCACGGTTTGCGTCAACTCACTGAGAGAGAAGGGTTTTGGCAGGAAGACAGAATTCGGAATCTTGGCCTGATCGTCGCTGAAATGCTCCTCCGCGTAGCCGGATACAAAGACAACGTGCACGTCCGGTCGCGTCTCCAGCGCCTTTCGTACCCAGGTCGGGCCATCCATGCCGGGCATCACCACGTCGGTCACAAAAATGTCGACCTGTGTGGCGGGGTCCGAGATGACCTCCAGCGCCTCTTCCCCGCTTTCTGCCTCGAGCACGGTGTAGCCGCGCAGGCGTAGCGCGCGGGAGGCGAAGGCGCGAACCGGGGCCTCGTCCTCGACCAGGAGCACGACCCCTTCGGCGTGGCGAGCTGACGGTTTGGCGGCTTCTACCGTCTTAGCCACCATTGCAGCGTCGTTCTTGAAAGCGCGAAACAGCAGGGTGAAACACGTCCCTGCGCCCACGGTGCTTTCGGCAAAGATATATCCGCCGGACTGCTTGATGATACCATAGGCGGTGGAGAGGCCAAGCCCCGTGCCCTCACCTACGCGCTTGGTGGTGTAAAACGGTTCAAACACCTTGGTGAGCTTGTCCTCGGGAATTCCGCAGCCCGTGTCGATGACTTTGACGGCGACGTAATCGCCCGGCGGCACGGTCACGCGATCGCGGCCATGCGGGGCGGCGTAGGTCACACATTCTGTGACAATGCGAATCTCTCCGCCCCGCGGAATGGCGTCGCGCGCGTTCACAACGAGGTTCATCAGCACCTGTTCCAATTGCCGCTTGTCCGCGCGCACCGCGCTGAGCACCGGGTCGTGGCTGAAGGAAAGGGTGACCTTTTCGCCGACCAACCGGTTCAGAAGATGGGTAAGGTCCGAAATCGTCTCGCGCAGATCGATCTCTTCAGGGCGCAGGGTCTGCTTGCGCGAAAAGGCCAGAAGCTGGCTGACGAGAGAGGCAGCGCGATTGGCATTCTGGTTGATCTGCATCAGATCGGCGTAGTCCAGATCACCGTTGTCGTGGCGCAACAGCAGGAGGTCGCAATGCCCGGATATGGCAGTCAGGAGATTGTTGAAATCATGCGCCACACCCCCGGCGAGTTGCCCGATGGCCTGCATTTTCTGACTTTGCACGAATTGCGCTTCGAGGGTCTTGAGTTCGGTGGCATCGCTCAGCACAGCGAGAAGCGAGGCCTCCCCCCCCTCTGTCAGCGGTTTCAGCGAGATCTGCACGAAAGTTTCGCGGTCCGAGGCGGTGACACGCAAGAACTCCGGACTGTTCTTGCGATGGCCCGAGAGCGCTTCGTCCAGCCAATCGCTGACGGGTCTGCCCAAGCCCTCGGTCAGATCACCCAGCCGGGCGCCGACCTCACAGCCGGGCCCGATCAGCTGAACCGCGACCCGATTTGCCTTGATCACCCGACCGTCTGGCGTGAGCCAGAGCAGCGGTACGGGAAGGGTCTCGAAGCGGTCCCAATCCGGTGGGGCCGATTGAAGAGGGGTCGATTGGGGGCTGGTCGGGTCGGGCGGCAGGGGAACAAGAGCGATTTCGCGACATTCCGCCCCGCTAGAGAGGTCAACGATCAGAACTTTGCGCTCCCCGCCACTCGTGCGAGCGATGCGTGTCGTGCCAGAGACAGGTCGGTCGTCGCCCAGAACGTCACCGATATGGTGCGGGTTTTTGCCCAACATCGCGATGGCTGTCTCGTTAGCATAGCTCACCCCCCCGTCGGAGCCGAGGGCGAGCACGGGCAGGCTGTCATCCACCGCATTGCGCGCGCGATCGGCCGCCAGATCGATCCGCCACAGTAGCCGGTCGTCCGATATGACCTGCCCGCTAAGCGTCCATGTCGTCCCGTCGACCGCGAGCCGCCGGTCGAGCGCGGTATTGCGGTCCGGATCGGTAAGGCCGGGGCGGATGGCCGCCATGGTCGTCAGTAGTGGGGGTGGTATAGCATCGCCGGTGATCCAGCGCTCACCTTCCGCAGGTATGAAAAGATCGCGGGCGCGCGCGTTGGCGGCAATCGGGCGCAGGTCCCGGTCCGTGACGAGGGCGGCAAACGACATGGCGTCCAGAATGCGGGTCATGGCCGTTCCCGTGGATCTGCGTTTCTGATCACGCATCTGGTAGACCGACCAGATGGCAACGCCGGCGGCGATAATGAACAGCGTGGCCGCCGCCGCCGCGAAAGACAAGACCAATGTCGGGTGCGCGAGCCTGTAAGCGATGGCATCTGACAGGCCGAGCATCACCAGGGCCAGCACCATCAGGAGCAGCGCGAGCCGTCGCTGCGGGCGGCCACTGCGCGATCCCGTCGGCGGGGAGACGGGCCACGAATTGGGTTCCACCCCATGCGCAGGGACAGGACCGGCACGGGGTCGTCCACCAAAGCGTTTTGCACGGATCGGGACTGTGTTTGCTGCGGTCACGGGACCTCCTCAGCGCCCAGGTAAACGCAAGGAGGTTAAGTTTCGATTAACACGACGAAGCAGAATGCTGCCGTGCCTACTCTCCCCGCGTCAGCTGCGCGAGGTAAAACCCGTCGCCGCCCTCATCGGGGAGCCACTGCCGCTCTGCCACGCAGGTCCAGCCCGGGGACCGCGCGAAAAACGCCTCGATACGCGCGCGGTTCTCGCAGGGCAGCATCGAACAGGTCGCATAGGCCAGTGTTCCGCCCGCTCCGACCAGGAGGGCCGCGCGGTCGAGGATCTCGTCCTGCGTGCGGTTCAACCCGGCAAGGGTTTCGGCGCGCAACGCCCATTTTCCTTCGGGCGCGCGCCGCCACGCCCCGCTGCCCGAACAGGGCACATCGCACAAAACAAGGTCAAACGGCCCCTGCGGATCGGCGCTGAGCGTCACAGCCACCCCGGCGCGCGCGGCCCGTGGCGGCAGGTCCTTCAGGCGGGCGACATTGGCATCGTGGGCGGTAAACTGCCCCTTGATCCGACCCGCCATCGCCAGCGTCTTGCCCCCACCCCCGGCGCAGAAATCAAGCACCCGCATGCCATCGCTCAGAGGCAATTCACCCGTCAGTGCCTGCGAAGCGGCGTCCTGCAGTTCCACCAGACCATCGGTATAGGCGGCGCTACGGGCAATGCGGCGCGGCCCCTCGATCACCTCCAGAGCGGTCGCCGCCAGGGGATGCGGCCGGGTGGTCACGCCGTCCTCTGCCAGTCGCGCTTGCGCCGCCGCGACATCGCCTTTGCGCAGGTTAACGCGCAGGAATACGGGGGCGCGGCTTTGCATCAGGCGGGCAATTGCGGCGGTCCGGTCACCGAGGGCGCGCGTCAGCTCGGGCCAGAGCCAATCGGGCATGTCGCAGGCCTCCGCCGGCGGGGCGGCGGCAAGGGTGTCCTGGGGGTCGCGGCGGGCGAGCGTGGCCTCCTCGGGGCGCAACGCCTCGGGGGCATAGCCCTCTCCGGTGAACCGGGTCGAGGGGTCGATTCCGGCGGCGATCAGCCCACCCAGCATCAGACCTCGCCCGGATTCCGAGCCGCCGAGGAGCGCGTGGCTGCGCCGGCACCGAAGGGCTTCATAAACCAGATCGCGCACTGCCGCGCGATCCCCGGACCCGGCAAAGCGGCTACGCCGAGCCCATGCGGTCAAGGCCTTCTCGCCCGGTTCGCCGGCAAGGATACGGTCCAGCAGGTCAGCGGCAGCGGCGATCCTGGCCTCTGGTGTCATGGCGAAATCCTTTCAGTTGCACGAGGGATAGCCAAGCGCGCGGGCGAGGGAAAGGGCCGGATGCGAGTGCTCTCCCCCTGCCGGGAATTGCGGCCTCTTTCGTTTGCGACAGATCGACTTATGATCACGCCACAGAACGGAGCTTTTGCATGGGCGAGACAGCACTACTGGGCGATATCGGCGGGACCAACGCCCGGTTCGCATTGTCCAGAAACGGCCGGATTGATCCGCAGACCCGGATCACCCTGCGCAATGACGACCACCCGACCTTCGCGGAGGCGCTTGATGAGGTTGTCTCTCGGCTGGGCGCGGTCGACGCAATCGCGCTGGCGGTGGCAGGGCCGGTCAATGGCGGACGGGTGCGCATGACGAACCGCGACTGGGTGGTGGAGGAGACGTACCTCGCCACGCGCACCGATGGACCGGTGCGAATGATCAACGACCTGACCGCGCAGGCGCTAGCCGTGCCGGATTTGCGCGAAACGGATCAGGACATCCTGCGCACTGGTGTGCCGTCGCCGGACGGGCAATGGCTGGTGGTGAACTGCGGCACCGGGTTCAACGCGGCCCCCGGCCTGCACCACGGGGACAGCCGCGCGGTCCTCGCGACCGAGGTGGGCATGTGCGGTCTGCCGGGGAGCATCGCGGACCGGCTGCGCGCGGCTGATTACCCCGTCCCGGCAAACTACGACGCCTTGCTCAGCGGGCGCGGCCTCGCCGGCATGCGCAGCGCGATGGCGGGGGACGCGGACAGCCTCTTTGCGCATTGTCTCGCGGATATGCTGCGCGACCAGATGTATGCGATGATGCCGCAGGGTGGGCTTTATCTATGCGGCGGCGTCGCACGGGCGATGCTGGACGGACCCGCGCGAGAGGTCGTGCTGAGACGGCTGGCCGAGGCTTATGACCCCTATCCGTTTCTCGCGGACGTGCAGATCAGCCTGATCACAGCGGACGACGCGGCACTGATCGGCTGTCAGGCCGCGCTGCGGTAGGTTTGTTGGGGGCGCGTTCCATTTGGAGAGTAGCGCGTTCGGCTAGGGAAACCCAAGGCCTACCCGGCTTACGCTGTAAGCTTTGCAGATTGCGGTCGAAGAGCGATACGCGGTTGGCGCTCTCTTCCCCTAGCCCCTACCCGATCCGGTAATTCGGCGACTCGCGGGTAATTTGGACATCATGCACGTGGCTTTCCTTCAGCCCCGACCCGGTGATCTTGACGAAATTGCAGTTGCGGCGCATTTCATCGACCGTCGCGCAGCCGGTGTAGCCCATGGCGGCACGCAGACCGCCGACCATCTGGTGCACCACCGCGCCCGCGGGACCCTTGTAGGGCACCTGACCCTCGATCCCCTCCGGAACCAGCTTGTCAGAGGCCGCGTCTTTTTGAAAATACCGGTCGGCAGAGCCGTTCGCCATCGCGCCGAGGCTGCCCATGCCGCGATATGATTTGAACGACCGCCCCTGATAGAGGATCACTTCGCCCGGGCTTTCATCCGTCCCCGCAATCATCGAGCCGACCATGGCGACAGAGGCCCCGGCGGCAATCGCCTTGGCGAAATCGCCCGAGAACTTGATGCCGCCGTCAGCGATCACCGGGGTGTCGCCGGCAGCGCCCGCGCAATCCATGATCGCGGTCAGCTGCGGCACGCCGACGCCCGCGACCATGCGGGTGGTGCAGATCGAGCCGGGGCCGATACCGACCTTGACCGCATCCGCACCGGCCCCGATCAGGGCGCGCGTGGCTTCGGCGGTGGCGACGTTGCCAGCCACGACCTGTACCTCGTTGGAGAGGGTCTTCACCCGCTCGACCGCGCGCGCGACGCCCTCTGAATGGCCATGGGCCGTGTCGATGACGATGAGGTCACAGCCCGCATCGACCAGCGCGGCGGATCTCTCGAACCCCGCGTCGCCCACGGTGGTCGCCGCGGCGACCCGCAGACGGCCCAAGGCGTCCTTGCAGGCGGTCGGGTTCAGCACGGCCTGGGCGCTGTCCTTCAGGGTCAGCAAACCGGTGAGCTTGCCCGCCTTGTCGGTGATCAGCAGCTTTTCGATCCGCCGCGCCTTCATCAGCGACAGCGCCTCGCCACGGTCGGCAGGTTCGTGCAGGATCGCGAGATTGTCGGAGGTCATCATCGCATGCACCGGCGTCTTGTCATCCGAGGCAAAGCGCATGTCGCGGTTGGTGACGATCCCGACGACACGACCCGTCTCGTCCACCACGGGAAAACCCGAGACGCGGTATTGGGCCTGCAGAGCCTTGGCATCGGCCAGCGTCTGATCCGCGCGCAGGGTGATCGGTTTGTAGACGATCCCGGATTCGAACCGTTTGACGCGCCGCACTTCTTCGGATTGCTGCAGGATGTCGAGGTTGCGGTGAATGACCCCCATGCCACCGGACTGCGCCATGCAGATCGCCATTCGAGCTTCGGTCACCGTGTCCATGGCCGAGGACAGAAGCGGGATATTGAGGGCGATGGAGCGCGTTACCTTGGTCCGTGTGTCCGCGGTCGAGGGCAGCACGGAGGAAGCTGCGGGAACAAGCAGGACGTCGTCGAAGGTCAGGGCCTCGCGAATCTCCATCGGATATCTCCTTGGGTGGGATCACTTGGCGCGTCCCTATCGCACGGATCGTCAGGCGGGGAAAGGGCTGAATATGGTAGGGCGCGGCGCGTGAACCGGCAGGTGTAGCACCGGGGGCTGTCTGCCCCCGCCGCTCAAAGCCTGCGGCTTTTCCCGCTCCCCCGAGGATATTTGCGAAACCAAAGTGCCGGGGGCAATTTCGGGTGGCAGGCTGTCTCCGGGCGGGATTTGCGCACCGGGAGACGGCCTGCGCGGAACGACCGGTGTCAGGGCGCGGCGGCCTTCAGGGCATATGATGCGGGGGCCAGTGCGACACGGCTGGCGCGATCCGCGAGACCCCAGACGAGCAGCGCCTGAATGGTCTCGGGGCGCAGACGCGCAACGAGGATGACCGCCCCCTCCTGTCCCGCCTTGAAGGCCGAGTGATCGAGGAAGCGGCGCACGACAGAGGCGTCCTGCCCCTCGCCATCAAGATCGCGGAAGACGCTGGCTGCTGGAACGCCCCGACGTGTGGCGAGCTTGCGCGCAGTGTCGAGACCTTCGGGATAGAGGAGCAAGCCGTGGCCCGTCTCGGCCAGGGTCGCCGCCAAAGCTTCGGAAGTGGCGCGCCCCGTCTGGAGGTTGCGCGCCGGCGTCTCCATCACCGCGACGGCCTCGGGCAATGCGTCGAACCACTCAGGCGCGGCGGCGGTGACGTCTGCGGGGCCGGGGTTGGCGGGCAGATCAGCCAGTGCCAGCACCTCCAGTCCCTCGGCGCGGTACCGACGCATGCGCGCCGCAGCGTCCGGCGCATTGGCGGCGACGGCGACCGACAGCGGATAGGGGAAGTTCGGTGGTAGATCGGTCGCCCCGGCCCCATCGTCGATCAGCACGATGGCGAGGATCGGTTTGCCCTCAGGGTTTTCGAAGGGGACAGCAAAACGCTCGATCGGGGGGCGGATGTCCTCGGGCTCGGATGTGGGCGTTTCGGGGAGCGTATCGTTTGCGCTGTTTTGAGTTTCGTCGGTGTTGGGAGTCGTGTCTGACGTGCGTTCCGTCAGACGGCGTGCGGGTTGGCCGGGCATCGCGGGCCGTGTTTCAGGCGATGGTGTGATCCGGGCGACAGGGTTGGACGAGGTTGTCGTGACCTCGGCCGGGACGTTCTGGGTGTCGCCGGGAAGGGCATCCATGGCTGTCAGCTCCTGTCGCCGGCGTGCTTCGGTGGTGGGGGATGGCTGCGCGGGCTCTTCGGACGCATCGGCGGTGGGGACCGGCAACGTTTGATCTTCGCGCGTATCGGCGCGCAGTTCGGGCGCGGTAGAGGGGTCGGTCTCGCGCGGTGTCGCGGCGAGGTTTCCGGCGAGTTGGTCGGCCTCGGGATCGCGGGTGCCTGCGGGTGGAGCGGCAGGCCCATCCGCGGCGAGGTCTTCGGAAATGGGACCGGGTGACGACCCGTAGGCGGCGGTTACTGTAGCCGGATCCTCGACGATTGTGGGTGTCGGTTCGTCGATTGTTGCGGCGATGGTCGGGTCGTCGCGCACACCGGGCGTCGTGGGGATGATGGCCTTTTCGGGAGGCGCGGTTGCCTCGGGCCTTCTGTTTGTCGCCGGGGTTTCGTCCCTGTTCGGACTGGGTGCGCGCGCCGGGGCCAAAGGGGTGACATCATCATCGGTCGCCGCGCCTCGATCGTCCGGCGACAACCCATCCTCGGAGTCAAACTCCACGCTGTCAGCTTCGGCAATGACGATTTGGACGCCCTCGTCATCAGCGACCTCTGACCGGGCCCCCTCCTCAACCTCAGCCTCATCAGGCTGGGCAACCTCAGCCATCGTCACCCCCTCTGCCTCCCCGGCGACCGAGCCATCAGGCGCGGTTTCGGCGAGTGGCGCCGGTCCCTGCACCGCCTCGCTCAAATCGCCGGTCGGGAAGTAGGTCTTGACCGCGCCGGGACGGGCGCGCGGCGGGGTCGAGGGCTCTGTTGTCACCACCAGTTCGGCGTCCGGCTGAGGTGCGCCGGGGGGGCGGGCCAGCGGGTTGGGCAGGACGGGTTGCTCGCGTGCGGGCCGCGACACGGCGGCCTCTGTTGTCTTGGGGTCAGTGTCGAGGGTCGCGCCGCGAAGGTCCATCTGCGGGGCCTCCGCCGCTTGCAAATCGCGCGTGTCGATCGCGGCCAATGTGTCGCCCTCGGGCTGGCTGGCGCGCGGCGCCTTGGTGCGTTCGGGGGCCGGCATCTGAGAAGGAATTCGGACCGGCAAGTCGCTGCGCGGCGCGCCAAATGCCGACTCCGAGGGGACGTTCGGAGTTTCGCCCGCCAGGGGCGCATCCTCGCCCATCGGAAACGTCAGCGAGGCCACTGCCATCAGGCCGCCGCCCAACACAAGACCCCAGAGTGATCCCGTCAAGATACCGCGTAACAAGGCTCTGCTCTCCTTCTCGCCGGGGTGGAACCCGATCTTATGCTGGCCCGCCCCCTTGACGCTGGCTGCGAGCGTGGCCCATCTAGGGCCGAACCTGCCTGACGGCAAGTCCGAAGCCAAGGTGCTGGGTGCCGAGGGTCGGATGCCCCCACGCCTTCCCGTTGGAAGGCTGGCCCGAGGGCATGATACCACAAGACCGGCCCCGTTCCAGAGGGCGCGGAACGCCACGCGCGGAAAGGGACCGAAGAATGAGCGATGCGCTGAAACCGATCATTGCAGCCGCAGCCGACCGAGCGTTGAGCAATGACGAGGCCGAGACCGCCTTTGACATGATGTTCGAGGGTCAGGCCACGCAGGCGCAGATGGCCGGGCTTCTCATGGCGATGCGCACGCGCGGCGAGGCGGTCGGGGAAATCGTCGCGGCGGCACGGGTGATGCGCGCCAAGTGCAACGCGGTCGCCGCCCCGAGGGACGCGATGGACATCGTGGGCACCGGGGGCGACGGCAAGGGCACGCTGAACATCTCGACCGCGACGGCATTTGTCGTGGCGGGCGCAGGGGTTGTCGTGGCCAAGCACGGCAATCGCAACCTGTCCTCGCAATCCGGCGCGGCGGATGCCCTCGCCCAAATGGGGGTCGAGGTCATGGTCGGCACGGATGTGGTGGAGCGCGCGCTCAGCGAGGTCGGCATCGCATTCATGATGGCGCCCATGCACCACCCGGCGATCCGCCACGTCATGCCCGTCCGTCAGGAGCTGGGGACGCGCACGATCTTCAACATCCTCGGCCCGTTGACCAATCCCGCCGGGGTGCGCCGCCAGTTGACCGGCGTTTTCTCGCGCGAATTGATCCGCCCGATGGCCGAAACCCTCGGCGCGCTCGGCTCTGACCGCGCGTGGTTAGTGCATGGATCGGACGGAACGGACGAATTGACGATCACCGGGCTCAGCTGGGTCGCTGCGCTCGACACAGACGGCACGGTGCGCGAGCTGGAGGTTCACCCCGAAGACGCCGGCCTGCCCGTACATCCGTTCTCCGCGATCCTCGGCGGCACGCCAGAGGACAATGGCCGCGCCTTTCGCGCCCTGCTCGCCGGGGAGGCTTCGGCCTTCCGCGATGCGGTGCTGTTGAACGCTGCGGCGGCGCTCGTCGTGGCGGGGCGCGTCGTCGATCTGCGCGACGGTGTCTCGGTCGCAGCCGAAAGCATCGACAGCGGCGCGGCGCTTGCCAAGATCGAGGCATTGGCGCGCGTCACCTCCGCCAAGGGCTAATCGGTGTCGGGCACATGGCGGGATCTCGCCTTCTTTGACGAGGGCTACCCCCGGATCAAGGCGCTTCTCGACGCAGAGGCGCGCCGCGCGGAGGCCCCCGCGATCCTGCCACCCGAGGATCAGCGTTTTGCCGCGCTGGACCTGACGCCGCCCGAGGCGGTGCGGGTTGTGATCCTGGGCCAAGACCCCTACCCGACGCCGGGCCATGCGCACGGCCTTGCCTTTTCGGTCGAGCCCAATGTGCAGCCGCTGCCACGATCACTCGCCAATATTTACGCCGAGATGCGCGACGATCTGGGCGCAGCACCCGCCAACGGCGATCTGCGGTTCTGGGCGCGTCAGGGCGTGCTCTTGCTGAACACCGCGCTCAGCGTCCCGGCGGGTCAGGCGGGGGCACATGCGAAACTCGGCTGGTCGGCGCTCACCCGTGAGGTGCTGGCTAAAGTGTCGGCGCGACCCTGCGCCTTTGTCCTCTGGGGCGCGCATGCGCAGGGTTTTCGCGATGCGATCGGCGCGCCTGGGGGCGGCGACGATCACCTGATCCTCAGCGCGCGGCATCCCTCCCCGCTCTCGGCGCGAAGGGGATTTTTCGGCTCCCGACCATTTTCAACGGTCAACAACTGGCTTAAGCATCGCAGGGAGACGCCGATCAACTGGACTGGGCCTGCATGACCACCGCACTCGACCGCATCAAATCATACAAACTCGAAGAAATCGCCGCCGACAAGGCCGAGCGTCCCTATTCCGAGGTCGAGACCGCGGCGCAGAATGCCTCTGCCGTGCGCCCCTTTGCAAAGGCCCTGCAGGAGGCCTCGCGCACAGGTTACGGGTTGATCGCGGAGATCAAGAAAGCCTCGCCCTCCAAGGGCTTGATCCGCGCGGATTTCGACCCCGCAGCGCTGGCCGCAGCCTATGAGGCGGGCGGTGCAACCTGCCTTTCGGTGCTGACCGACACGCCCAGCTTCCAGGGGGATAAATCCTTCCTTGGCGAGGCGCGCAATGCCTGCGACCTGCCCGTTCTGCGCAAGGATTTCATGTACGACACCTACCAGATCGCAGAGGCGCGCGCGCTTGGCGCGGATTGCATCCTGCTGATCATGGCCACGCTTGAGGATTCACAGGCCGCAGAGCTGGAAGCGGCGGCCTTCGAGTGGGGCATGGACGTGCTGATCGAGGTTCACGACGGCGAGGAATTGAAACGCGCCGAGGCGCTGAAATCGCCGCTGATCGGGATCAACAATCGTAATCTCAAGACCTTTGACACCTCTCTCGACACCACGCGGGAGTTGGCGCGGATGACCCCGGCAGATCGCCTGCTGATCTCGGAAAGCGGATTGTCGAGCCCTGAGGATCTCTCCGATATGGCGGAATACGGCGCACGCTGCTTCCTGATCGGGGAGAGCCTAATGCGGCAGGAGGATGTCGAGGCCGCGACGCGCGCGCTTTTGGCGAACCCTTCGGGCGGGTTGGGTCATGGGGGCGGGCTGTGAGCCTGACGCATTTCGATCACTCGGGTCAGGCCCATATGGTCGATGTCTCGGACAAGGACGACACGAACCGGATCGCGGTGGCCGCCTGTCACATAAGAATGTGTCCCGAAACGCTGGCCCTGATCGAAAGCGGCACGGCGAAGAAGGGCGATGTGCTGGGCATCGCGCGGCTGGCCGGAATCATGGGGGCCAAGAAGACCGCCGATCTGATCCCGCTGTGCCACCCCCTGCCGATCACCAAAGTCACGGTGGACCTGACCCCCGACGCCGCCCTGCCCGGCGTGCGGATCAAGGCGACGGTCAAGACCACGGGCAAAACAGGGGTGGAGATGGAGGCGCTGACCGCCGCCTCCACCGCCGCGCTGACCGTCTATGACATGTGCAAGGCGGTGGATCGCGCAATGGAGGTCGGTGGCCTGCATGTCGTGTTGAAGGACGGCGGCAAATCTGGCCGCTACGAGGTCGATCGCGACGGATCGGCGCGATGATCTCCACAGGTGAGGCGCTGGAACGGCTCTTTGCTCTCACGACCCCTCTGCCGGTCGAGGAGGTCGGGCTGCTCGACGCCGCGGACCGGGTTCTTGCGCGCCCTGTCACGGCGCGGCGCGACCAGCCGCCCTTTGCCGCCTCCGCTATGGATGGCTATGCGATCCGCGCCGGCGATCTGGTTGAGGGCGCGACGCTGAAGGTCATCGGCGAAGCGGCTGCGGGCACGCGGTTTGACGGCGCGGTCAATCCCGGCGAGGCGGTGCGCATCTTTACCGGCGCGCCCTTGCCCCAAGGTGCCGATCACGTGATCATTCAGGAAGATGTCGACCGCGACGGCGACCGGGTCATCCTGCGCGATACCACCGGCTCGGGCAGCAACATCCGTCCTGCAGGCGGGGACTTTCGCGTTGGCGACCGGATCGACGCGCCGCGTGTGATCTCCCCTTCGGATGTGGCGTTGATGGCGGCGATGAACCTGCCCCGCATCCCCGTGACGCGCCGCCCCGTGATCGCGCTGATCGCCACCGGTGACGAGCTGGTTCAACCCGGCGAAGAGCCCGGACCGGATCAGATCGTCGCCTCGAACTCCTACGGGTTGCATGCGCTGCTGAGCAAGGCCGGGGCCGAGATCCGCCTGCTGCCGATCGCGCGCGACCGGGTCGATCATCTGAGGGCAGTCTTTGCGCTGGCCGAGGGTGCGGACCTCGTGATCACCATCGGCGGGGCTTCCGTCGGGGACCATGATCTGGTGGCGCGTGTGGCGGGCGAAATCGGCATGGAGCAAGCCTTTTACAAGGTCGCGATGCGCCCCGGCAAACCCCTGATGGCGGGTCGTCTGAACGGGGCCGCGATGATCGGCCTTCCGGGAAACCCGGTCTCGGCCATGGTCTGCGGGCATATCTTTGTGGTGCCGGTGGTGCGTCACATGCTGGGCCTCGGCGCAGAGCCCGCGCCGCGCCGGACCGCGCCCCTGGCCGAAGACCTGCCCGAAAACGGTCCGCGCGAACATTACATGCGCGCGCAAAACACGCCCGATGGGCTGCGTCCAGATACGCGACAGGACAGCGCGCTGCTTAGCGTGCTCGCCGGCTCCGCCGCGCTGCTTGTGCGCGCGCCGAACGCACCCGCCGCCCGCAAGGGGGAACTGGCGGAATATCTGCCGCTCTAGCCGCGGGCCTGCGTTTTGCCAGCCGAATTATCCGTGCAGCGCCGCGCCTTTCCGGCCCTGTGCCTTCGCGAATTTCACCCACACCTTCACACTCTGCTCACCCCGATACCACGCGGCAATCCGCGCATCGCGGGCCTTGCCTCTTGCCCGACACGCCGCGCTGTGGCCAATCACATATGAACCCTTTGGCAAGGAATGACACCATGGCGACAAATTGGCTTCACGCTCCGCTGATGGCAGGCTTGCTGACCCTCGCCGCATGTGCCGCGCCGCCACCGCCAAAGGTCGAGGTGACCCGCGTGGCCCTGCATCCCGGTGAGACGCCGGAGTTGCGCCAATTGGTCAACAAATACGCCAAACATTACGACGTGCCGAGCACCCTCGTGCACCGCGTCATTCAGCGCGAAAGCGACTATCGCCCCGGCGCGCGCAATGGCCCCTACTACGGGTTGATGCAGATCCTGCCTGCCACGGCGCGCGGCATGGGTTTCGCAGGCGAGCCGAGCGCGCTGTTGAACGCCGAGACCAACCTCAAATACGCGGTGAAATACCTGCGCGGCGCGTGGCTTTTGTCCCACGGCAGCGAAAGCGCCGCCGTCGGTTGGTATGCGCGCGGCTATTATTACGAGGCGCGCAATCGCTGCATGCTGGTCGCCACCGGCCTGCGCACCCGCGAGGTGCGTAAGCACTGCGGCTAGGCCAGGCTAGGCTGCTCTGACCCCCGCACGCGCTCCCCCCTGCTTCCGGTTTCAAACCTCGTCGTTGACACAAAACGTGAACACGAGTAGAACAAAGCCAAATATTCGCCGGACGAGGGAGTAGTGCCGTGCTGACCAAGAAGCAACTTGACCTGTTGGAATTCATTCACAAACGGGTTCAGCGCGACGGCGTCCCGCCCTCGTTCGACGAGATGAAGGAAGCGCTGGACCTCCGCTCCAAGTCCGGCATCCACCGCCTGATCACGGCGCTTGAGGAGCGCGGCTTTATCCGCCGCCTCGCGCACCGCGCCCGCGCCATTGAGATCGTGAAGCTGCCCGACAGCCTCGCGGGGGACAGCGGAGGGTTCACCCCCCGCGTGATCGAGGGTGGCGCTACCACGAAGGAGCCTTCGCTCAGCGCCTCCATGCCGGTCGAGGCCGTGCATGCCATCGAACTCCCCGTCATGGGCCGGATCGCTGCCGGTGTTCCGATCGAGGCGATCAACCAGGTCTCGCATCACGTCGCGGTCCCTGGCTCCATGCTGTCCGGACGTGGGGAGCATTACGCGTTGGAAGTGCGAGGCGATTCCATGATTGACGCCGGGATCAACGATGGCGACGTCGTGGTCATCCGCGAGACGACGACGGCGGACAACGGCGATATCGTCGTGGCCCTCGTGGATGAACAGGAGGCGACGCTGAAACGTTTTTTCCGCCGCACCGGCCAGATCGAACTGGTCGCGGCAAATCCGGCCTATGAGACCCGCGTAATACCCTCTGACCGGGTCAAGGTGCAGGGTCGCCTCGTCGGGTTGATCCGGACGTATTGAGCGACGGGTCTTAGCGCTGAGTCTTGCGCGGCCTGCGCGGGGGTGGCCTCGCAAAGATGGCCTGCGCGGATTGCCTCGCAAGGATTGTCTACCCGCGTGGCCTTGCAAGGACGGCCTGCGGGGCCGCTTTGAAACGAGATCGGCGCAAGTGCGGCGGCGGGTTGCGTGCAAGCTCCCGCCCCGCAGGGTTCGGCGCCTGAACGCTGCATTTTCCGGTTAATATTAATAGCCTGAGCTTTTCCGGAAGCCGCCATAAGCATCGCCCCTCGCGCCCTCCCGACCGCACGACGCTCACCGCGCGTTGCCATGCCCCGACCACCAACGCTCTGCCCGCATATCCTCGTCATTCCACAGCCGCCGCCCCGCCCGGTCCCGCGTGGTCTTCACTTGCAGGCCGTCGGGCGTCAGGGTCAGCGCGACGGCCCCGCTCTGCCGCAGGCGTTCCGGGTCAAAGACCTCGCATGGCAGACCCTCCGGCGGCGGCTTGTTGAGCACCAGGATCTCGCCCTCATTGCAACGTGCCAAAGCGGCGGCGCGCTTGCCGGTCAGATGCCGGATCGGAACGCCCTCGGGCGGCCAGAACGCCGCCGCTTCGGCCTGTGCACGGGCGGAGCCGTCGTTCTCCAGCCAGACGCTGGCGACAAAGCCCGCGCTCTTGTCGCGCGACAGCGCTCGCCCCTCAGCCTGCATGACCCCGACGATCTGCCCCTGATCGTCGATCAGAATGTCGGGGCGGCCAGCGCCGCTCCATACCAAACCGGCCGCGGCGATGGCGATCAGGCCGAACCAGCGGCCCCGCCCCTCCCAAAGTGCGATAAACAGCCCGCCGAGCGCATAAAGCGGGAGCACCCACGGCCCCGGCGCGATCACGTGATTGACCGCGCCGGGCCATCCCTCGACCTCGCGCGCGACATAGAGGATCCAGTCCAGCGACCAGCCCATGACGTGCAACGGCAGCCATTCCAACCCGAGCGGCATCAACAGCACCGCGACCACCCCGGCGGGCATGGTCACAAGGCCCATCAGGGGCACCGACATGAGGTTCGCCGCCAGCCCGTATTGCGCCAGCATGTTGAAATGCGCCGCCCCGACCGGCGCGGTGGCAAAGCCCGCGACGGCGGATGAGGTGACGACGCCAAAGGCCCCTTTCACCACGCGCGGCCAGCCCTGTCCCTGCCCGCGCAACATGCCAAAGACCGCAACCAGCGCCGTTGTCGCGGCAAAGGACATCTGGAACCCCGGGGACAGCAACGCCTCGGGGCGCAGCACCAGGACCACCAGCGCCGCCATCGCCAGCGCGCGTAGCGATATGGCCCGCCGGTCCGCGACCAGCGCCAGCAGCGCGACGGCGGTCATCACAAAGGCCCGTTGGGTCGCGATCGAGCCGCCCGACAGCGTCAGGTAGATCGCCCCCGCCGCCAGCGCGCCGAGCGCGGCGATGGAGCGGACGGGCAGGTAATGCGACGCCGCCGGGATCGCCGCCCCGGTCAGGCGCAAGGCGGCAAAGACAAAGCCCGCGACCAGCCCCATGTGCAACCCCGAAATCGCCAATAGATGCGCGAGGTTGGTCCGGCGCAGGGACTGCGTGACTTCCTTGGTCAGGCCCGAGCGGTCGCCGGTCATGACCGCCGCGGCAAAGGCCCCGGTGTCCCCTGTCAGCACCGCCCGCACCCGCGCCGACAGGGCCATGCGGGCGCTGAACACGCGGGTCGCGCCCGGTTCGGGCGGCAGCAGGGTCAGCACGGGCTTGCGGGTGTAGCCGATCGCGCCAAGCCCGGCGAACCAGCTGTGACGGCGGAAATCAAAGCCGCCCGGCTCGACCGGCCCGCCGGGGGGCGAAAGATGGGCTGTCGACAGGATCGTCAGCCCCGGTCGCGGCGTGATGAACCCTTGCTCTCCGTGCAGCGAAATGCGCACCCGGTCAGGGGTGCGCGCCGGGGAAACCTCGCGCAGGCGCACCCGGTCCAGCGTCAGGCGCACCGCGTCCGAGGCAGAGCGGTCGATGCCGATCACCCGTCCCTCGACCGGGCCGTAGTAGCGCCAGCCCAGCACCGGCGCGGCGACGGATTGCGCGCGCACCGCCGCCAGCGCCGCGCCGGCGGCGATCAACGCCAGCGCCCAGATCAGCGGCGACAGCGCCGGCCCGGTGCGCCGCGCCAGCAGCGCGATGACCATAGCCCCGGCGGCCAGGGCGGCGACCGTCGCGCCATGGGGTTCGACCGGCAGGCTGAAATACGCAGCAATGCCGAGCGCCAGGGCCACCGGCACCCACGGGAACAGATGGCCGCGTTGACGTAACAGTACCAGAGCGGCGGGATTCGGCGTTAAGTCGAGGTCATGCGCAGGGTCCTGCGGCACTTGTCACCTCCGTTTCGGGCAGATAGATAATGCGCAGTTTGGGCTTGCCCCGGTAAACGAAAGGTTACTCACCCCTGTGTCTTTCGAGGTTGTCACCCGATTTGCCCCGTCCCCGACCGGTTTTTTGCATATAGGCGGCGCGCGCACGGCCTTGTTCAACTGGCTCTATGCGCGCGGGCGTGGCGGAAAATTCCTGTTGCGGGTTGAGGACACGGATCGCGAGAGGTCCACCCCCGAAGCGACCCAGGCGATCCTCGCAGGGATGGACTGGCTCGGGCTGGATCACGATGGCGAGGTGGTCAGCCAGCATGAGCGCGCGGACCGTCATCGCGAGATCGCTCTGCACCTGCTGGAGACCGGCAAGGCCTACAAATGTTTCGCGACGCAGGATGAAATTCAGGCGTTTCGCGACGAAGCGAAGGCCGCGGGACGCTCAACCCTTTACCAAAGTTCGTGGCGAGACGCCGATCCCGCCACTCACCCTGACGCGCCTTATGTCGTCCGGCTCAGGGCCCCGCGTGAGGGCACCACCCTCATCCGCGACGAGGTGCAGGGCGATGTGAGCATCCGCAACGACCAGCTCGACGACCTTGTCCTGCTGCGATCTGACGGCAATCCGGTCTATATGCTGGCGGTGGTGGTGGACGATCACGACATGGGCGTCACCCATGTGATCCGGGGCGATGACCACCTCAACAATGCCGCGCGTCAGATGGCGATCATCGACGCCCTCGGCTGGCCAGTGCCAACCTATGCCCATATTCCGCTGATCCACGGCCCGGATGGCAAGAAGCTGTCCAAACGTCACGGCGCGCTCGGTGTCGAGGAATATCGCGATATGGGTTATCCGGCGTCCGGCATGCGCAACTACCTCGCCCGCCTGGGGTGGAGCCATGGTGACGACGAAGTCTTTTCCGATGCCGAAGCCCGCGCGTGGTTCGATCTCGGCGGCATCGGAAAATCCCCTGCCCGCCTCGATTTCAAAAAACTCGAGAATATCTGCGGCCATCATATCGCGCGGACGGAAGATGCTGCGCTGCTGCATGATTTACAGGCATTCCTCTCGGCTACCGGTCGCCCCCCGTTACGCGACGACAAGGCCAAAATGGTGACCCAAGCCCTGCCAGTCCTGAAAGAACGGGCCAAGACCTACCCAGAACTGCTTGATAAGGCTCATTTCTGCCTGACAGATCGCCCGTTGGACATCGACCCAAAAGCTGCAAAAAACCTGACCGACGAGACGCGGAAGGTGCTGTCGGATTTGACGCCGCAGTTGCAAAATGCTACGTGGTCCCGTCAGGACCTGGAAACCCGATTGAACGGGTTTGCCGAAGACCGGGGCCAAAAGTTTGGACAGATTGCCGGCCCTCTGCGCGCCGCACTGGCCGGGCGGGCCGCGACCCCGAGCGTGTTCGACATGATGATTGTATTGGGGCGCGAGGAGACCATCCTCCGCCTCGAAGATGCAGGAAAGACCCGCGGCACCTGATGTCACGAGGGTTTTCCAGGGATGGAAGGGGCGTCCGGCATATGGCCGTTCGCGCGATTATAAAGGGAAAAGTATGTCAGACACGAACAAGACGGCAAAGCTGACCATCGGCGACGAGAACTACGACCTGCCCATACTGTCGCCAAGCGAAGGCCCCGATGTGCTGGATATCCGCAAGCTATACGGTCAGGCGGATATCTTTACCTATGATCCCGGCTTCACCTCGACCGCCTCCTGCGAAAGCGCCATCACCTATATCGATGGCGAAGAGGGCATCCTGCTGCATCGCGGCTACCCGATCGATCAATTGGCCGGGAAATCGCATTTCCTCGAAGTCTGCTACCTGCTGCTTTACGGCGAACTGCCCACGGCTGCACAACTGGAAGACTTTGAAAGCCGCGTGACCAACCACACCATGGTGCACGAGCAGATGCACCGCTTCTTCACCGGGTTCCGCCGCGACGCGCATCCGATGGCGGTGATGGTGGGCGTGGTCGGTGCGATGTCGGCCTTTTACCACGATTCCACCGACATCCATGATCCCTGGCAGCGCGAGGTCGCCTCGATCCGCCTGATCGCCAAGATGCCGACGATCGCCGCGATGGCCTACAAGTACAACATCGGCCAGCCATTCGTTTATCCACGCAACGATCTGGATTATTCATCCAACTTCCTGCGCATGTGTTTCTCGGTCCCGGCCGAGGATTACAACGTGAACCCGATTCTCAGCCGCGCGATGGACCGGATCTTTACACTGCATGCGGACCACGAGCAGAACGCCTCCACCTCGACGGTGCGTCTGGCCTCGTCCTCGGGCGCGAACCCCTTTGCCTGCATCGCGGCGGGCATCGCCTGTCTCTGGGGGCCAGCACATGGTGGCGCGAACCAGGCGGCGCTGGAAAGCCTCAAGGAAATCGGCACGCCCGATCGCATCCCCGAATTCATCGCCCGTGCGAAGGACAAGGACGATCCGTTCCGCCTGATGGGCTTTGGCCACCGGGTCTACAAGAACTTTGATCCGCGTGCGACGGTGATGAAAGAATCCGCGGACGAGGTCCTGGACCTGCTGGGGATCGAGAACAACCCGATCCTTGCCGTTGCCAAGGAGTTGGAAAAACAGGCGCTGGACGATCCCTATTTCGTCGATCGCAAGCTCTTCCCCAATGTCGATTTCTATTCCGGCATCATCCTGGAGGCCATGGGCTTCCCGACTTCGATGTTCACTCCGATCTTTGCCCTGTCGCGGACCGTCGGATGGGTGTCGCAGTGGAAAGAGATGGTCGAGGATCCGACGATGAAAATCGGTCGCCCGCGCCAGCTTTATACCGGCGCACAGGCGCGGGATTACGTGGACGTCGAAAAGCGCTGAACCACGCGAAAGACTGCGAAAAGGCCGCCGGATCACTCCGGCGGCCTTTTGCGTCTGTAAGGTGTTATCCAGTCGGCCCTGTTGGCCTTGTCGGCGGGCGATGTTTGGCGAGGTCGTGCCAAGCGACAGGAGGGGTCCTCGTCTCGCCGCTCAGCGGCCCTCGAACTTCGCTTCGCGCTTCTCGATAAAGGACAGCACACCTTCCTTGAAATCGCGGGACTGGCCGCATGCCCCCTGCCCACGCCCTTCGATGTCGAGCTGCGCTTGCAGGTCGTTGTCCCAGCTGCCGCGTATCGACTCCTTGATCGTGCGAAAGGCGACCGTGGGGCCGTTGGCGAGATAGGCGGCACGGGCCTTCCATTGCGCCTCGAAATCGGCGTCCGGCACAGCCTCCCAGATCATGCCCCAGTCGTCAGCCTGCCGCGCGGTGATCTTTTCGGCAAAGAGCGCCGCGCCCATAGCCTTGGCCGTTCCGATGGTGCGGGGCAGCACGTAGGTGCCGCCCGCATCCGGCACCAGCCCGATCCGGCTGAACGCTTGCAGGAAATAGGCGCTTTCGGTCGCGATCACCACATCGCACATCAGCGCCAGATTGGCCCCCGCCCCGGCTGCGGCCCCGTTTACAGCTGCGATGACCGGAACCGGCGCGTCGACGATCGCGCGCAACATGGGCTGGTATTCATCACGCAGCGCGCCTTCGAGATCGGGGTCGGACAGAATACCGCCATCGCTCAGATCCTGTCCGGAACAAAAGGCCGACCCGCTACCGGTCAGGACAATCGCGCGTGCCTCTGTGCTTGCGGTGCGGACGGCATCCGCCACCTCAGCGCGCATCAAGCTGTTGAGGGCGTTAAACTTTTCCGGCCGATTCAGATGAATGATGGCAGTATTGTCGGCGATGTCGAGCGTGATGGTCTGATACGTCATGTCGGTCCCTTTCGTCGCTGCGCCACTGCAATCGGATCGGGCACAAGACGCAAGCAAAACCGCACGTCAGCGGTCGAGAATCTCTTTCAGCTGCGCCTCTTCTTCCGCCGTGAGGGTGTCATCAGAGCCGCGCGCACGACCCCGCAGGAACAACACCCCGACGAACAGCCCCAGCAGCAGCATCGCCGGGCCCGCGCCCCAGAGCAGCAGGTTCGTGCCTCCGCCGCGCGGTGTCAGCAAGACATATTCACCGTAGCGTTCGACCACGTATTCCACCACATCATCGTCGGTATCCCCGGCGACCAGCCGCTCGCGCACCAAGAGGCGCAGATCGCGCGCAAGGTCGGCATTGCTGTCGTCGATGTTTTCATTGCGGCAAACGAGGCAGCGCAGCCCCTTCGAGATCTGGCGCGCGCGCTGTTCCAGCGCCGGATCGGTCAGGACTTCGTCCGGCTGCACCGCCCATGCTGGCGTCCCCACGGGTGTGAGCACGATCAGCATCAGGGCGAGGATCAGATGTTTCATTCTGCAGGCACCCCGTTGGTATTGATCACCTTGCGCGCGCCGGCGGCGACGCGGTAACGCCGGTCGGACAGGCTGAACCCGCCACCGAGAGCCATCAGTATCGCCCCGCCCCAGATCCAACCCGCGAGCGGTTTGACGTAGCTGCGAAAGGCCCAGCCGCCGCCATCCTGCGGATCTCCGATCACCACATAGACGTCCCGCAGGAAACCAGAATCGATGGCGGCCTCTGTGGTCGGCATCCGGGCCACGGGGTAGAACCGTTTTTCGGGATGCATGAGGGCGATCTCTTTGCCGTCCCTGGACAGATGCACTGTCCCGATGGTCGAGATGTAGTTCGGCCCCTGCTCGCGCGCGACGCTTTCCAGCGTGATATCGTAGCCGGCAAGCGTCAGGCTGTCGCCTTCCCTCATCACGCGAATATCCTCGGACTGCCAGGCCAGCAGGCCGGCGACCCCGATGATCGTGACGCCCAGACCGGCGTGCGAAATCACCCGACCGTAGTCGGATCGTTGCAGGCGTAACAGACGCGAGGCCCCGCTCTTGCCCGTGCGCGCCCAGAGGTCGGTTGCTGCCCCCGCCACCAGCCAGACGCCCAGCATCAACCCGACCGGCCCCATGGCAGAGCGTCCGGTTTGCAGCGCATAGACCAGCGCCAACGTCGCCAGCGCCAATACAAAGGCGGGGATCAGCAGACGCGCGGCGCGGTTCAGCTTGGCCCGTTTCCACGGCAGCATCGCGCCGATGGGCAACACGAGGCCGAGGGCGACAAAGAACGGCGTGAAGGCCATGTCGAAAAAGGGCGCGCCGACCGACAGCTTGCGGTCAAAGGCCAACTCGCTGATCAGCGGCCAGATCGTCCCGACGAAGACCACAAAGGCCGCGACCGCCAGAAGGATGTTGTTCAACACCAACATGCTCTCGCGACTGAGTAACGAGAAGGCTCCGCGCGACGTCAACCGATCCGCGCGCGCCGCGAAGAGCATCAGCGCCCCGCCCATGAAGAGCGCGGTGATCGCCAGCAGGAAAACGCCGCGCTCGGGATCGGTCGCAAAGGCGTGAACCGAGGTCAGGATGCCCGACCGGGTGATGAACGCCCCGATCAGCGAGAAGCCAAAGGCGATGATGGCGAGCAAGACGGTCCAGCTTTTCAGACTCTCGCGTTTCTCGACCACCACGGCGGAATGCAGCAAGGCACCGGCGATCAACCATGGCATGAAGGAGGCGTTCTCGACCGGATCCCAAAACCAGAAGCCGCCCCATCCGAGTTCGTAATAGGCCCACCAGGAGCCAAGCGCGATGCCGACGGTCAGGAACATCCAGGCGGCCAGCGTCCAGGGTCGGACCCATCGTCCCCAGGCCGCATCGACCCGCCCCTCGATCAGCGCGGCCACGGCGAAGGAAAACGCCATGGAGAGGCCGACATAGCCGAGGTAGAGAAACGGCGGATGGAACGCGAGGCCGGGGTCCTGCAACAGCGGGTTGAGGTCCTGGCCATCCAGCGGCGGCACCGAGAGGCGCAAAAAAGGGTTCGAGGTAAAGAGCAGGAACAACAGAAATGCCAGCCCGATCGAGCCCTGCACCGCCAGAACGCGCGCCTTCAACGTCGGCGGCAGCGCCGCGCCGAACCACGCGGCCGAGGCCCCGAACAGCGACAGGATCAGCACCCAGAGCAGCATGGAGCCTTCGTGGTTCCCCCAGACCCCGGTGATCTTGTAGAGCATCGGTTTCAGCGAGTGCGAGTTGTTCGCCACCAGTCGCAGCGAGAAATCCGACGTCACGAAAGCATGGGTCAGCGCCGCGAAAGCGAACGCCACCAGCAGGAACTGCGCCGTCGCCGCCGGTTCGCCAACGGCCATCCAGCCCGGCCAGCGCTTGTGCGCGCCAATCAGCGGGACGACGGTCTGCACCAGCGCGACCGCGAGGGCGAGGATCAGGGCGAAATGGCCAAGTTCGGTAAACATACCCCATGTATACGCCTCTCTGTCGGATCGGCCAACGACTTCGCTGCGTTGGACGGGTTCACATTGTCGCGGGGTGGGAGCGTGAGGGGGCGCGCAGGGGTCAGAGCGCGGGGTCGGGGCGCGGAGACTTTGACGCCTCCGCGACCCATGCGACACCCCCGGACAGGTCCGTCTTGCCCAAGCTCATCCGGCCCGGTGTACGCGCCAGTCGGCCAGTGCGGCGTTCGGTTCGCCGGTTCGTTGCCCGTCCCCCGTGAGGGTGAGTGACGGGGCTGATGCGGCCCCATTCTCCGTCACCTCTCCACTGTCCGCCTCGGCCTCCAGCGCGCGCAAGGCACGGGTGTTGTCGAGGACCATCGGCACCCGTGTCAGCGTGCGTGCAATCTCGCGCTGAAACTCCTGCCCCTTGAGCTGATGCCGCGCGCCAAAGTAAAAGCTGACGACCGCGCCCATGAGCCACCACAGCGCGTCCGGCACCAGCGCAAGCCCCTGCATCCTTTCCGCAAACCAGATCGGATCACTCATCGCGGCGGCAAACAGACCTATCGTCCCAAAGGCGAGCAAGGGGCGCGGCAGACGGTTGATCCCGTCCATCACCGCATCGAACCCCCGGCGGGTTTCGCGAAACTCCGCCGCATGTTGCGCGAGAGAGGCCGAAAGGCGGTCGAGGTCACGCACCCCCGAGGCTTCGGCGTTTTCGCGAAAGACCTCGACCGTTTCGCGGATCGCGTTGCGGCCGCCGCCAAACACCGTCGTCATCAATTTGCCCATCAGTCCCATGCGGCAGTCCTCTGACGGAATTCCCGTTCTGTGAGGTGATAGCGGGGGGCGACGAAACCTTCGGCCCGCTTGATCCACCCGCCCTTGCCTCCGGCACGGGTGCGAGCGTACTTGCGGCTGGCCGGGCGACGGTCCGCGAGGGCAAAGTAATAATTGCGCCGCGCGATGCCATAGGCATCCGCCAGATGCTGCGGGGCGGCGCGCGCGGCAACCTCGGCGGCGGCGATGGTGGCAGGGCCGATCACGCCATCGACGGTGATCTCTTGCCCCATGCGGCGCAGCAGCCGTTGCAGGATTTTCACCGCATTCGCGCCGGAATTGACCTGCATGTCAAAGACGCTTTCCCAGAGGGCTTCGGGCAGATCGGCGATGCGTGGGGCATGAAAGTACCGATCGAGGTAAATCTCGACCGCCTTGCCACGACTCAACTGGCGCAGGTCACGGGTGGTGACCTGCCCGTCACCGTCCAGATCGCCGCGCAACTGGCGCAAGGTGGTGAGCGTGACACCGAAATTGGTCGCACCGCCCGGATCGTCGGGGTCGTTCACGTAACCGCCTTCGCGGTCGACAATGGCTTCGGCCATCTGGCGTATGTTTCGGGGCATGTCACCCTCCCGCTGTTAGTTGATGCGGAAAGGGTCACAACAAAGGGTTAACGGAGCCTTCAGCTACCGTCCGTTGCGTCTGTCGGCGCGTCCTCGGGGTCCTGATAGACGCCTTGCGCCTTGAGCGCGTCGACGACTTCCTTGGGCATGTAGCTCTCATCATGTTTGGCAAGAATTTCAGAGGCTTGGAAGACCCCATTCACGTAGTTCCCGGTCCCGACCATGCCCTGGTTTTCGGCAAAGAGGTCGGGCAGCAACCCGGTGAAAACGACTGGGATCGAGGCATTGGTATCCGTCACACTGAACCGCACGGTTTCGCCTTGCCCGCGTTGCAGGCTGCCCTCTTCGACGAGGCCGCCGATGCGAAACGTCTCATTCGGCGCGGGCGGCGTCTCGGCGATCTGCGTCGGCGTACGGAAAAAGTTGATGCCATCCTTCATCGCGTAACCGACGAGGCCGGTGGCGAGCGCCAGCGCGACGAAAGCGAGGGCGATGATCTGGATGCGACGCTTCTTTTTCAAGCCTTTCATGGCGGCCTCAGGGGAAGAGCGGGGCCATCATCAGCCCCTCGGTTTCCGGAAGGCCCAGCATCAGGTTGGCGTTCTGCACCGCCTGTCCCGAAGACCCCTTGCAGAGGTTATCGAGCACCGTCACGACGATGGTCCGCCCCTCGATCCGATCCGCCACGACCCCGATATGCACGAAATTCGAGCCGCGTACATCATGGGTCGAGGGCATCTGCCCGAACGGCAGAACCTGCACAAAGGGTTCATCCCCATAGGTTTTCTCGAAGGCCGCGTGAATTGCGGCGGCATCGCCCGAGACATATCCGGTCGAGAGGATCCCCCGGTTCACCGGCAAGAGATGCGGCGTGAACTGAATGCGCACCTCGCGCCCCGCGATGGCCGAGAATTCCTGATCGAACTCGCCGAGATGGCGGTGGGTGCCGCCGACCGCATAGGCATTATAGCCTTCGGACAATTCAGCGTGCAGCAGGTTTTCCTTCAGCGACCGGCCCGCGCCCGAAACCGCGCATTTCATGTCGAGGATGATATTATCGAGCTCGATCACCCCGGCCGCGATCAACGGACGCAGCGCGAACTGCCCCGTAGCCGCGTTGCACCCCGTTCCGGCGACCAGCCGCGCCTGGGCGATGTCATCACGGTAAAACTCGGTCAGGCCATAGACCGCCTCGGCCTGCATATTTGTCGCGGCGTGATCGTTACCATACCAAGTCTTGTAGTCAGACGGATCCCGCAGCCGGAAATCTGCTGAGAGATCAACGATCTTCATATCTGCCGGTAGCTGGCTGATAACTTCTTGCGAGGTCTTGTGCGGTAGGGCGCAGAAGCAGAGATCGATCCCGGAATAATCGATCTGCTCCCAGGTGACGAGCTGCGGTAAATCGAGATGACGCAGGAAGGGAAAGACCTCCGACATCTTTTGCCCGACCTTGGAATTGGCGGCCAGCGCGGCGATTTCCATCCCCGGATGGGAGCTGATGAGGCGGATCAATTCGGCGCCGGTGTAGCCCGACGCGCCTATTATCGCGATTTTCTTGGTCATTAGGGCCCTCTTAAGGGTCAAAGGTGTAACGTCTGAATACAGGAGCGGCGCGAGCTGCGCCACTCACGCCGCGGTGAAGGTGATCTTTCGTCGCAGAAACTGGGTCGCGTGGCTGGAGACACGCACAGGATCGCCGGTGGTCAGGAACATGGACTCCTGTCCATCACCTATGAATTCCGGACGCCGGGTCAGGTAGTCCGCCAGACTGGCCGCGACGAGATCGGCCTGTGAATAGACGCTGACGTCGGGGCCAAGCGCCTCCTGAAAGGTTTCGGCCATCAACGGATAGTGGGTACAGCCCAGGATGGCCGCTTCGGGGCGCGGCATCTTGCGTTTTAATGCATCAACGTGAGAGCGCACCAGTGCCTCGGCGAGGATCATGTCGCCCTCTTCGATGGCGTCCACGACGCCGCCGCAGGCCTGAGCCTCGACATCGACACCGATGGCGCGAAAGGCAAGCTCGCGCTGAAACGCACGTGACGCCACCGTGGCGGGGGTCGCGAAAAGGGCGACGTGCTTGACCGCGACCTCGCGCGGCGGGGAATTATCGCCCCACTGACGTTCGGTCAGTGCCTCGATCAGGGGGACCATGACGCCGAGGACACGTTTGCCCTGGGGCACCCAGTTCTCCTGCATGCGACGCAATGCGGCTGAGGCGGCGGTGTTGCAAGCCAGCACAACCAGATCGCAGCCCGCCGCGAACATTCGCTCGGTGGCGGCGATGGTCAGAGCGTAGATATCGTCGGCGTCGCGCACGCCGTAGGGCGCGTGGGCGTTGTCGCCGAAGTAGACAAGGGGCACGTCCGGAAGCCGCTTGTGCACCGCGTCCAATACCGTCAGCCCGCCAAGGCCGCTGTCAAAAATGCCTACTGCCATCGTATTGCCCTTGTAAAACAGGGTCGGCATGCGCCCGGCCCGTCACTATAGCCGGCGCGGTTCGTCCCCGGTGCGGTGCTTATCCTCGAATTCGAGACCGTATTCAAAGGATTTGAGCGGTTGGGGAGGACGCAAATGGTTCCTCGGTGGAGAAGGTCGCACCAGCGCGCCGGTGCCCACCTGTTCCCCGGATATCCGGCTGAACTCCCTGCCCTACTCCCATTTGTAATTGAAACTGATGGAAATTCTGTCTTCTTCGCTCTGGTTCATCGGCACCTCGTGACGCAGCCAGCTCTCCCACAGCAGCACGTCGCCGGGGTCCGGCGCGATGTAGATGAAAGGGCGCAGCTCCTCTCTTGCTTCCTTGACCCGCGTCGGGGCGGCCATCATCATCGGAAGTCTCGGGTCCTCCAGCCGCAAGGCCGAGGCGCCGTCGGGCATCGCGACATAGGACGTCCCCGAAATCACCGAATGCGGGTGGATGTGCCCCGAATGCGAGCCGCCCTCGGGCAGAATGTTGATCCAGAGGTCTTCGAGCTTCAACGACCTCTCGCCCAGATCAAACTGGCAATGGGCAGCAAAGGCGGCGACATGCGCATCGAGTGCCGTCACCACATCGCCAAAGATCGGAAAGCGCCAAGGCAGGTCGGTGAGGGAAGCGTAGGAGGTGTAGCCAGGATAGCCGTTCTCCTCTGACCAGGTCTGACCCGCCTCGTCGTCCTCCGCGATGGAATAACAGGATTTTTCCAGCTCTTCTCCGTCAACGCCGGGGCCAAATTCATTGAGCCGCGCGTGGTAGAGCTGGGTGGCGAAGAGGGATCGGGTTTGGGACATAGCGGGCCTCGGATGGTGCCGGTTTGTCTCGGCCTTAGCGGATCCGGCTAGGCTTGGCGAGGGCGGGAGCTGGCAGTTCTACCCCTGAGGCGGAGCACGACAGACATAGGCCATACGCCCCTACTTGAAACACGCGCTGCACCAACGGAAAACCCCCCGCTGCGGAAAGCGGAGGGTTCAACGATTTCAAAGCGTTGCGCAACCATTGACGTAGGGCCAGAGATCACGCCGGTAAGACTTGCCCGAAGGCACACCTTACCAGTCCTCGCGGACCACAACCCGAGTTTTGATCGGCAGCTTCATCGCGGCAAGGCGCAGGGCCTCACGTGCGATTTCTTCGCTGACGCCGTCCAGTTCGAACATCACGCGACCCGGCTTGACCTTGCAAGCCCAGTAATCGACGGAGCCCTTACCTTTACCCATCCGCACTTCGGTCGGCTTGGAGGTTACGGGCACATCCGGGAAGATCCGGATCCAGACGCGGCCCTGACGCTTCATGTGGCGCGTCATGGCACGACGTGCCGCTTCGATCTGACGAGCGGTGACCCGCTCGGGCTGGGTCGCCTTCAGGCCATAGGTCCCGAAGTTGAGGTCCGAGCCGCCTTTCGCGAGACCGGAAATCCGGCCCTTGAACTGCTTGCGGAATTTTGTGCGTTTCGGTTGAAGCATTATCTCGTCTCCTTACCGGTCACGGTCACGGCGGCCACCGGCGCCACGGGGTGCAGGACCATCCTGAAGCTCTTGAGCCTTGCGATCGCGGGCCTGCGGATCATGTTCCATGATCTCGCCCTTGAAGATCCACACCTTGATCCCGATGATCCCGTAAGGAGTCATCGCTTCGGTCAGGGCGTAGTCGATGTCGGCGCGCAGCGTGTGCAGCGGCACGCGACCCTCGCGGTACCATTCGGTCCGTGCGATTTCCGCGCCACCCAGACGGCCAGCGACGTTCACCCGGATACCCAGGGCGCCCATGCGCATCGCGTTCTGAACGGCCCGCTTCATCGCGCGACGGAACGACACCCGACGCTCGAGCTGCTGGGCGATGGATTCACCGACCAGGGCCGCGTCCAGCTCCGGCTTGCGGACCTCGACGATGTTGAGGTGCAGCTCACTATCGGTCATCGAAGCGATCTTCTTGCGCAGGACTTCGATGTCCGCGCCTTTCTTGCCGATGATGACGCCCGGACGCGCGGTGTGAATGGTCACACGGCACTTCTTGTGGGGGCGCTCGATGATGATGCGGGCCACACCGGCCTGCTTGCACTCTTTCTTGATGAACTCACGGATTTTCAGATCTTCCAGCAGGAGATCACCGTAGTCCTTTGTGTCCGCGTACCAGCGGCTATCCCAGGTGCGGTTCACCTGAAGACGCATGCCGATCGGATTGACTTTATTACCCATTAGGCTTGCTCCTCGATCTGGCGCACCAGGATTGTGAGTTCCGAAAACGGCTTCATGATCTTGCCATAGCGGCCACGTGCCCGCGGACGGCCACGCTTCATGATCAGGTTCTTGCCCACATAGGCCTCGGCGACGATCAGGTCATCGACGTCCAGGTTGTGGTTGTTTTCGGCGTTCGCAATCGCGGACTGAAGACATTTGCGCACGTCCTCGGAGATCCGCTTTTTCGAGAAGGTCAGGTCCGTCAGGGCCTTGTCGACTTTCTTGCCGCGGATCAATTGCGCGACCAGGTTGAGTTTCTGCGGGCTGGTGCGAAGCATACGGACTTTTGCCATTGCTTCGTTGTCTGCCACGCGGCGGGGATTCTTTGCCTTGGCCATGACTTACTTCCGCTTCGCTTTTTTGTCGGCCGCATGCCCGTAGTAGGTACGGGTCGGCGAATATTCACCGAACTTCTGACCGATCATGTCCTCGGATACGTTCACCGGCACGTGCTTGCGCCCGTTGTAGACGCCAAACGTCAGACCAACGAACTGCGGCAGGATGGTCGAACGACGGGACCAGATTTTGATGACTTCGTTACGCCCGGATTCGCGCGACGCTTCGGCTTTCTTAAGCACGTAAGCATCGACAAAAGGGCCTTTCCATACAGAGCGAGACATATCTTAGCGTCCCTTCTTCTTAGCGTGCCGGGAGCGGACGATGAGCCGCGAGGACGCCTTGTTTTTGTCACGGGTGCGCGCACCCTTTGTCGGCTTGCCCCATGGCGTCACCGGGTGACGACCACCAGAGGTCCGGCCTTCACCACCACCATGCGGGTGATCGATCGGGTTCATCACCACACCACGCACAGAGGGGCGAATGCCCTTGTGACGCATGCGACCCGCCTTGCCGAAGTTCTGGTTGGAGTTGTCGGGGTTGGACACGGCACCGACGGTGGCCATGCATTCCTGACGCACCAGGCGCAATTCGCCCGAGCTGAGGCGAACCTGAGCGTAGCCACCATCACGACCGACGAACTGGGCATAGGTGCCCGCCGCGCGCGCGATCTGACCGCCCTTGCCTGGCTTCAGTTCGATGTTGTGAACGATGGTACCGATCGGCATGCCCGAGAACGGCATCGCGTTGCCCGGCTTGATGTCGACCTTGGTGCCTGCGACGATGCTGTCACCGACGCCCAGGCGCTGCGGCGCCAGGATGTAGGCCTGCTCGCCGTCTTCGTATTTGATCAATGCGATAAAGGCCGTCCGGTTCGGGTCATATTCGATCCGCTCGACGGTGGCCTTAACGTCAACTTTGTTCCGCTTGAAATCGACGATCCGATAGAGGCGTTTCGCCCCGCCGCCTGTGCGGCGCATCGTGATCCGTCCGGTGTTGTTCCGGCCGCCCGATTTCGTCAAACCCTGAGTGAGGGATTTGACGGGACGTCCTTTCCAAAGCTCCGAACGGTCGATCAGCACCAGCCCACGCTGGCCCGGCGTCGTCGGCTTATACGACTTGAGTGCCATGCTTTCTGTCTTCCGTTTAGCTGCGGCCCCTGCCCTGTCGGCGGCGGCCTATGTGTTCAGCCCCCCGTCCATCACACAAAGGCAGAGGATCGGGTGACCAGTGGTATAGGGCCCCGAAGGTCCCCGGTTCGTGCGTTCCTGCGAACGAAAAGCACAGCCCCGGACGAATCCGGGGCTTTGCCGATGGGGTCGTTTAGGGGAACACGTCAGCAGCGTCAACCGCGTCGGGGCCTACCCAGCCCCTTATAGGTAGAATTTAAGTCATTTTCTTTCGATCCGGCTCGAATGGGATTCGCGCATCAAATGCAGCAAATTTTCATATTGATATGAGGCCTCATAGGTCACCGAGGGAACGATCAATTTGTCAGATGAACCGAGAAAAAGCGCGCTACCTTTTGCTTGCTTTTTAGGCAGACTAGACAAATGCACGTGAAGTATCAGACCGGCGACATAGATTCTCAGGAGTTTAACCTTCTCACCTGCCCTACCGTCTTCAGTAAGCATCTGCTTAGTATCTGTGAATTAATGACTCTTCTTTATTATTGTCCGAGATCGCAAAGCAAAAAAACCCCCCGCCTGTCAGCGAGGGGCCTATCAATTTCTACCGGCGGGTCACCCCGCCAATGCGATCAGAGACCGGTGGTCACGTCGATCGTGTTGCCCTCTTCGAGGGTCACATAGGCCTTCTTGACATCCTTGCGGGTGCCGAGCTTGCCCTTGAACCGCTTGACCTTGCCTTTGGTGATGGACGTATTCACGGCCTTCACCTTCACACCAAAGAGCGCCTCGATGGCCTCCTTGATCTGCGGCTTGTTCGCGTCCGGTGCCACCTCAAAGACGACGGCATTGGCTTCTGACGCCATGGTCGCCTTTTCGGTGATGACCGGCTTGCGGATCACGTCGTAGTGTTCTGCCTTGTTGCTCATTTGAGACGAGCCTCCAATGCTTCGACACCCGCCTTGGTGAGCACGAGAGTGTCACGCTTGAGGATGTCATAGACGTTGGCGCCGATCGAGGGCAGCACGTCCAGCCCCGCGATATTCGCGGCGGCCTTGGCGAAACCATCGTTGACGGCACCGTCGATGACCAATGTGCGCTTCCAGCCGAGGCTTTTCACCATCTTCGCCAGTGCGCCGGTCTTGCCGTCGGACTCCGCGTTGTCGATGATGACAAGCGAGCCTTCCTTCACCTTGGCCGAAAGCGCGTGCTTCAGGCCCAGCTTGCGGAACTTCTTGGGCAGGTCATGCTCATGGCTACGCGGGGTCGGACCCTTGTAGATACCACCCTTGCGGAAGATCGGTGCCTTGCGGGAGCCGTGACGTGCGCCGCCGGTGCCCTTCTGGCGATAGATCTTCTTGGTGGAATAGCTGACTTCCGAACGACCGAGGGTCGAATGGGTGCCCTGCTGTTGACGGGCACGCTGCCAGCGGACCACGCGGTGCAGGATGTCTGCACGCGGCTCCAGGCCGAAAATCTCGTCGCCGAGATCGACGGAACCGGCAGAGGAGCCGTCCAGATTGATGACGTCGAGTTTCATTCTTCGCCTTCCTTCTTCTCGGGCTCAGCGGCACCGTCGTCAGCCTTGTCGGCATCGATGGACGCTTCGGCATCGGCCAGGGCGGATGCTTCCTGTGCAGCTTGCTCTTCAGCCAGACGCTTTGCTTCGGCCTCGGCCTCTGCGGCGGCGGCGGCTGCGGCCTCTTCAGCGGCTTTCGCGGCTTCTTCGGCAGCGGACTTCAGCGCGGCGGGCAGGATCGCGTTCTCGGGGAACGGCTTCTTGACCGCATCCTTGACGGTGACCCAGCCACCCTTGGAGCCGGGAACGGCGCCCTTGATCATGATCAGGCCACGATCGCTGTCGGTCTTGACAACCTGCAGGTTCTGCGTGGTCACGCGGACGGCGCCCATGTGACCGGCCATCTTCTTGCCCTTGAACACCTTGCCCGGGTCCTGACACTGACCGGTCGAACCATGCGACCGGTGGCTGATCGAGACGCCGTGCGTGGCGCGCAGGCCGCCGAAGTTGTGGCGCTTCATCGCGCCGGCAAAACCCTTACCGATCGAGGTGCCGCAGACATCGACGAACTGACCCTCAAAGTAATGATCAGCGGTGATTTCCTCACCCACGTTGATCAGGTTGTCGGGGTCCACGCGGAACTCGGCAACCTTGCGCTTGGGTTCGACCTTGGCGACGGCGAAGTGACCGCGCATGGCCTGGCTGGTACGCTTGGCCTTGGCGGTGCCGGCGCCCAGCTGGACGGCGGTGTAGCCATGGGCGTCAGCGGTACGCTGAGCGACGACCTGCAGCTTTTCAAGCTGAAGGACGGTCACGGGGATCTGCTTGCCGTCTTCCATGAAAAGACGGGTCATGCCGACCTTTTTGGCAATGATTCCGGAACGGAGCATCAGTCGGACCCCCTCAAACCTTGATCTCGACATCCACGCCGGCGGCGAGGTCGAGCTTCATCAGCGCGTCCACCGTCTGCGGGGTCGGATCCACGATGTCGAGAAGACGCTTATGCGTCCGGATTTCGAACTGATCGCGAGATTTCTTGTCAACGTGAGGGCCACGGAGAACCGTGAACTTCTCGATCTTGTTGGGCAGCGGGATCGGGCCACGGACGGTTGCGCCAGTGCGCTTCGCCGTGTTCACGATTTCCTGCGTGGAGGAGTCCAACACGCGGTAATCGAATGCCTTCAGCCGGATGCGAATGGTTTGACCTGACATGTCAATTCAGCCTTCTTCGGCGTTGGAGTTGAGAGGAGGACGCAGGACCACCCTGCCGCCTCGTCGAACCCGTAAATCATGCGCCACGGCACTCGGACCGTGGCGCTTTTGCGTCGAGCGTATCACTCCGGGCGGGGACGGCGGCGCGGTGCCCCGCCTGCCCCGGTCCGGAAAAGGATCACTCGATGATCTTGGAGACCACGCCCGAACCGACGGTCCGGCCGCCTTCGCGGATGGCGAAGCGCAGGGATTCTTCCATCGCGATCGGGGCGATCAGTTCAACCGTGAACTTCAGGTTGTCGCCCGGCATCACCATTTCGGTGCCATCGGGAAGAACAACCGTGCCGGTCACATCCGTCGTGCGGAAGTAGAACTGCGGGCGGTAGTTCGCGAAGAACGGCGTGTGACGGCCACCTTCCTCTTTGGTGAGGATGTAGGCTTCGGCTTCGAACTTCGTGTGCGGCTTGACCGAACCCGGCTTGCACAGAACCTGACCACGCTCGACCGCTT